>Ga0206117_100297_pt1 | contig 64734 bp, 64 predicted proteins | sample 3A5Ametagenome_FD_177997 | JGI IMG/M metagenome (GOLD analysis project Ga0206117, IMG submission 177997) | Enriched microbial communities from leaf-cutter ant dump, University of Wisconsin, Madison, United States - 3A5A | ecosystem: Environmental > Terrestrial > Nest > Insects nest > Nest dump... | reverse complement strand
GTTCAGGTGGGCGTCCAGCTCGGTCAGCCCGTTGTAGAACATCTTGCTGCGGATGTAATCGGTCTGGTTCGACTGCTTGGCCGGGTCCAGGGTGTCGGTGATCGCGGCGGCGGCGGCAGCCACCCGCAGGTAGCCGCCCTGCCGCGGCTGCGGCGCCGCCATGGCGGCGAGGCTGGAAAAGGCGGGACCGGAAAGGCCGAGGCCGGGCAGCGCACAGCCGCCTGCCAGCAGCCGGCCCAGCGCGGCGCGCCGGCTCAGGCCGGGCGTGGCGGGGGCGACGGCGGCACCCTGGAGCGACGACGGAGGGGTGGGGAAAGACACGGCAGCGGCCTCGGGTGTCAGGACAGCTTGTCTTTCATGCGGTAGTAGAAGCCCACCGCCGGCAGGAACCAGGGCGGCCCGAAGTGGCCGGGAATCGCCGGCCACGGCAGGTCGCGCCAGGGGTTGGCGGCGGCGTCGCCCTCCATCACCCGGGCCATGATGCGGCCCATGTGCACCGACATCTGGGTGCCGTGGCCGCTGTAGCCCAGGGAGTAGAACAGGCCGTCGCGCTCGCCGGCGTGCGGCAGGCGGTCGCGGCTCATATCCACCAGCCCGCCCCAGCAGTAGTCCAGGCGCACGCCCGCCAGCTGCGGGAAGGTGCGCGCCAACGCCTCGCGCAGGATCTCGCCGCTCTTGGCGTCCGACTGCGGGCTGGAGATGGCGAAGCGGGCGCGGCCGCCGAACACCAGCCGGTTGTCGGCGGTAAGGCGGTAGTAGTTGTGGATGTTCTCGGTGGTCGTATAGGTGCGCCGGCGCGGCAGCAGCAGTTCCGCCTGGCGCGCTTCCAGCGGCGCGGTGACGACCAGGAAGCTGCCCACCGGCACGATGCGCCGCCGCCACCAGCCGAAGCTGCCGAAACCGCCGTGGCGGGTGGCGCCGGTGCACACCAGCACCTTGTCCGCCTCCAGCCTGCCGGCGCTGGTATGCACCGTGTAGGCGTGGGGGCCGGCGCTGCGCTTGCGCTCCAGCCGCTGCACGGTGGTGCCGGTGTGGATGCGCGCGCCCTGCTGCTGCGCCGCTTCGGCGAGGCCGTGGGCGAAGCGGCCCATGTGCATCTGGGCGCTCTTCTTCATCAGCAGGCCGCCGCAGTAGCGGCCGCTGGCGACTTCGGCGGCGACGCCGGCGGTATCCAGCAGTTCGACGTCCGGATCCACCTCTTTCTTCAGGCGCTCGAAGCCGCGGGCGATGAAGTCGTAGTGGGCCGGCCGCACCGCCAGCTTGAGCTTGCCGTTGCGGGCGAAGTCGCAATCCAGCCCTTCTTCCTCGACCACGGCGGCAACGCTGTCCACCGCCGCGTCGTAGGCGCGGTACCAGGCCTGGGCGTTCTCGCGCCCGACCTTGTCGGCCAGGGTGGCGTAATCCACCGCCAGGCCGTTGTTCACATGGCCGCCATTGCGGCCGGAGGCTTCGCTCGCCACCGCCCCCGCTTCCAGCACCACCACCGAGGCGCCGCGCCTGGCGAAGGCCAGCGCGGCGGAGAGGCCGGTGAAGCCGCCGCCGACGATGGCGACATCGGCCCGCCCCGGCAGGGGCGTTTCTGCGCCGGTGAATACCGGCGCGCTGTCCGTCCAGTAGGACTCGAGTTTCATTGCGACCTGCCTCGGTGGGAAGTCGGGGCTGCGGTGGATCGGATCGATGACGAAGGCTTAGAGGCCGACCAGCGCAGGCAGGCCGCCGATGTCCTTGATCTCGGTGTAGTTGTAGGCGGCGCAGGCGGGATCGTGACCGCGGTTCACGAACACCTTGTTCTTGATGCCGAGGTCATCGGCGGACATGAGGTCGTAGCGCAGGCTGGAGGAGACGTGGAGGATGTCTTCCGGGCCGCAGCCGAGCTGGTCCAGCATGTATTCGAAGGCCTGCAGGCGGGGCTTGTAGGCCTGCGCCTGTTCGGCGGTGTAAACGGCGTGGAAAGGCGCGCCGAGCTTTTCGACGTTGGTCATGATCTGTTCATTGGCGGCGTTCGACAGGATCACCAGCGGGATTTCCTTGGCGATGCGGGCGAGCGGTTCCGGCACGTCCGGGTTCGGGCCCCAGGTGGGCACCAGGTCGTAATACTTCTGGCCTTCTTCTTCCAGGTACTTCACGCCGTGGCGCTTGCAGGTGCGCTCCAGCGCGCTCTTCAGGATGTCCACGTAGGGCTTCCAGTCGCCCATCACTTCATCCAGGCGGTAGGCGTTGAAGTCGTGCACGAAGCGTTCCAGCTGTTCCGGCGGCAGGCGGTCGGCGTACATGGCGCGGGCGGTGTCGCCCATGCGGAAGCGGATCAGGGTGCCGTAGCAGTCGAAAGTGATGTACTTGGGGCGGAAGGTCATGGCGGGGTTTCCTGTGGGCTGCAGAGGCCGGCAGCAGCTTGTGCGGTAGCCGGCAGGGGTTGTCATGGCAAATCCATTAGAGCATGTGGGTCAGCGCCGAATGTCGCGTATGGAGCGGGTGACAAGGCGCAAACCGTTCTTTTGCCGGGGCGGCACGAAATGCTGTGCGGCCCGGTTTCCGGCGCACCGAATCAGGGCAGGGCGATGTCCATGAGCACGCTTTTGAAGCGCAGATTGGCCTCCACCGCCTGCCGGCCGAGGTCCTTGCCGATACCCGATTGGTGATAGCCGCCGGTGGGAATGACGAAGTCGGCGGAGCGGCCGTAGCGGTTCACCCACACGGTGCCGGCCTCCAGCTTGCGCACCGCGCGCATGGCGCGGCCGATGTCGGCGGTATGCACGCCGGCGGCGAGGCCGTAGCTCTCGTGCGAGGCCAGCGCCAGGCCCTCTTCCTCGTCGTCGAAGGTCTGCACGGTGAGCACCGGGCCGAAGATTTCTTCGCGCACCGCCGGGTTGGCGCCATCCACGCCTTCGATCAGGGTCGGCAGGTAATAGGCGCCGCCGCAGCCGCCATCGACGATGCGGCCGCCGCAGCGCACGCTGCCGCCGGCAGCCTCGGCGCGCTCGACGATGCCGTCGATGCGGTCCGCCTGCGGGCGGGAGATGATGGGCGGCAGGGTGGCGTCCTCGTCCCAGGTAGCACCGGGGCGATGGGCCGCGAACAGGGCCTGGATGCGCTCGACCAGCACGCCGGCCACGCGCCGCTGCACGATGAGCCGCGAGCCGGCGACGCAGACCTGGCCGGCGTTGCCGGTGATGGCGCCGGCGATGGTGGCGGCCACCTTGTCCAGATCGCGGGAGTCGTCGAACACCAGCTGCGGGCTCTTGCCGCCCAGCTCCAGCGTTACCGGCTTGGGGCCGTTCAACGCGCAGGCGGACATGATGGCGGCGCCGGTGCGGGTGGAGCCGGTGAAGGTCATCTTGGAGATCAGCGGATGGCGGGTCAGGGCGTCGCCGGTCGTGCGGCCGTCGCCCTGCACGATGTTGAAGATGCCCGCCGGCACGCCGGCCTGCACCGCCAGTTCGGCCAGCCGCAGGCAGCTGAAGGGCGTCAGCTCCGAGGGCTTGAGCAGCACCGCGTTGCCGGCGGCCAGCGCCGCGCCCACCTTCCAGGAGACCATCACCAGCGGGAAATTCCACGGCGTGATGGCGCCGATGAGGCCGTAGGGCTCGGCCACCACCATGCCGAAGTTGTCATGCCGGGTGGCGGCCACCTCGCCGCCGAGCTTGTCGGCGTACTCGGCGAAGAAGCGCAGGCCCTCGGCGGTGAAGGGCACGTCCCAGGCGATGGCGTCGCGCACCGGCCGGGTGGAGCCCAGCGCTTCGAGCACGCCCAGGCGCGGCGCATCCGCTTCCACCAGGTCGGCCCAGCGCCGCAGCACGCGGGCACGTTCGCGCGGCGCGCAGCGCGCCCAGTCGCTGTTCTTCCAGGTGCGCCAGGCATTTTCTGCTGCGGCATCCACCAGCGCCTCGCCGGCCAGCGGCAGTTCGGCATAGACCTTTCCGTCGGACGGGCGCGCCACCGCGATCCCGGCGCCAGCCTGGGATTGCAGCTTGCCGCCGATGAAATGGCCGTTGGGAACCTGTATCTGTTCGGGATCGAAAATCGGCATCGCGCCACCTCGCTGTCTGATGACGGGGATGCTAGCGGCGGCGCTGCGGCATTTGCTGCGGTAGTCCCGGCGCTGGCGGCAGCTTGCTGCATGCGCGGGCGGCGCGGCGAACGATGATGCTTAATCCACCGCCAGGGGCCGCAACGGCAAGATTGTCCTAGCGACGGCGCGGCACGGTTGCGATGATCGGGGCCGACCTCGAAGAAATATGCTGGAGAGAACCTTGACTGGAGAGGAGTGCAGCCTGGGCGTGAGCGCCGATGGCGTCAGCCTGCGGCCGATGGCGGCGGCCGACCTGGAAGCCGCCCACGGCCTGTCGGTGGAAGTGCGCTGGCCGCACCGGCTGGAGGACTGGCGCTATGTCGCCGGCCTGGGCGCCGGCCTGGTGGCCGAGCGCGACGGCCAGGTGGTGGGCACCGCGCTGGGCTGGAACTGGAGCGAGCGCCAGGCCACGCTGGGCATGGTCATCGTCGCCCCGCAGGTGCAGGGCCGGCGCATCGGCCAGCGCCTGATGCAGGGCCTGCTCGCCGCCGCCGGCGAGCGCGCGGTGCTGCTGCACGCCACCGCCGAGGGCCGTGGCCTGTACGAGCGCCTGGGCTTCGCCACCGTCGGCGAGATCCGCCAGCACCAGGGCCTGGCGCGCCAGGCGCCGCTGGTGATGCCGGACGCCGGCGAACGCCTGCGCCCCTTCGGCCGCGGCGACACCGAACGCCTGATCGAGCTGGACGCCGCCTCCGCCGGCATGCTGCGCCGCGAGGCCATCCTGGCGCTGCTGGACAGCGCCGAGACGGTGGTGCTGGACCGCGACGGCGAGGCGGTGGGCTTCTCCACCCTGCGCCGCTTCGGCCGCGGCCGCGCCATCGGCCCGGTGGTGGCGCCCAGCTTGCGCGGCGCACAGGCGCTGATCGCCCACTGGTGCAATCTGTATACCCGCAAGTTCCTGCGCATCGACGTCGAGGCCGGCAGCGGCCTGATCGAATGGCTGGAGGAGCTGGGCCTGCGCCGCGTCGGCATGGTGGCCATCATGGCGCGCGGCGAAATGCCGCCCCGCGGCCCGGAAGCCGGCCAGTACGCGCTGCTGAACCAGGCGCTGGGCTGAGCGGCGCCGGGCGGCCCCGACAGCGTTCCGCCGCGCGCCGCCCGCGCCCGAAGAAGCAGGCAGTGCGGCGAGCCTCAGGCTCTTGATCCGGCTGAGCGGCCGTTCGCCCCCAGCGCGTCGAAGGGCAGTTCGGGGAACGGATGCCCGGCCCTGAGCGCAGCCAGAAGGATCAACAGCCGCCAGCGCTGGAGGCAGGCCCGGCGCATCCCCAGAACCGCCCCCGCCCGCAGCAGAAAATGCGCTGCGGGCCACCCCGAACCGCAGCGCCAGCCCTGCTGCCTCCTGGCACCCCCACCGCAACGCTTCCCCCCGGAGCCACCGACATGGCCTTTCTCTACAAGGGCGACAACGCCGCCGCCTGGGCGCAGGAGTTCGCCGCCAAGGCGCCCGGGATTCCCTTCCACCTGTGGCCGGCCGCCGGCGCGGCGGCGGACTTCGATCCCGCCGCGGTGCGCTTTCTCGCCATCTGGCAGCCGCCGGCGGACATTCCCGCCCGTTTTCCGAACCTGGAAATCCTGTTCTCGGTCGGCGCCGGGGTGGACCAGTTCGACCTCTCCCGCCTGCCGCCCGCGCTGCCGCTGGTGCGCATGGTGGAGCCGGGCATCATCGACGGCATGGTGGAGTACGTCTGCTTCTCGGTGCTGGGCCTGCACCGCGACATGCCGCACTACCTGCGCCGCCAGCACGCCGGCGAATGGCAGCCGCTGCCGGTGAAGACGGCGGCGCAGCGCCGCGTCGGCGTGCTCGGCCTGGGCGAGCTGGGCCGCGCCGCGCTGGCCCGGCTCGCCAGCTTCGGCTTCGACTGCGCCGGCTGGAGCCGCTCCCGCCACGAGTTGCCGGGCGTGCGCTGCCATGCCGGCGAGGACGAACTGCCGGCCTTCCTCGCCGGCTGCGACATCCTGGCCTGCCTGCTGCCGCTCACCGCCGCCACCCGCGGCATGCTGAACGCGCGCCTGTTCGCCACGCTGCCGGCCGGCGCCGCGCTGGTGAACGTTGGCCGCGGCGGCCACCTGGTGGAGAAGGATCTGCTGCAGGCGCTGGACAGCGGCCATCTCTCCGCCGCCATCCTGGATGTCTGCGAGCCGGAACCGCTGCCGGCCGGGCACGCCTTCTGGCGCCATCCGCGCATCTGGCTCACCCCCCACATCGCCAGCGCCACCCAGCCCGCCAGCGCGGTGGACGCGGTGCTGGAGAACCTGCGGCGGCACGCGCGCGGGGAGGCACTGGTGGGGCTGGTGGATAGAAGCAAGGGGTATTGAGGCAGGGCGCGGGCCGGAGCGACTTGTGCCGCGCAATGACATGCGCAAGCCCCCGGTTCTACTCCCTCTCCCTCGCGGGAGAGAGCTGGGGAGAGGGGGCGCCCCGCAAGGGGCGGCTACGTTCCAGGCCCGTGAGCACCGCCCCCGCTCGCCCAGCCCCCACCCCGCGCCCTGCGGCCTGCCGGCTCCAGGGCGCTCCGGCGGGCGAAGCGATGCTTCGCGTTTTCCGCCTGCGCCCCGCGAGGGGAGAAGGGAGAAGCCCCCCCCCCGCTTTCGCCCTTCCAAGTGGCAGCTTTCACCCGCCCTGGCCGCATTTCCCCAAGCCGTATTCCCAGCCCCCGCAAGCCTTCCAGCTCTTTCACCGCAGGATATGCCGCCCTCCGGCGCACAACGGCACAGCCATGCGCGGGGCAGGGGCAAAGCCGCAGCACCCGCTGCGGGCTCGCGCCTAGACTGGTCGTCATCGATTGCAGTACCCGCCCCGGACAACAAGACCAGCCGCCCCAAAATCATGTCAGCCGAATCCCTGCTCGCCCTGGACCGCAACCATCTCATCCACCCCGTGGCCGCCTGGCGCGGCCATGAACAGCGCGGCGTGACCGTGCTGGAAACCGGCCACGACGGCGTCTGGCTGCGCGACAACACCGGCCACGAACTGCTGGATGCCTTCGCCGGCCTGTGGTGCGTGAATGTCGGCTACGGCCGCGACAGCGTGGTCGAGGCGGCGGCGGCGCAGATGCGCAAGCTGCCCTATGCCACCGGCTACTTCAGCTTCGGCAGCGAGCCGGCCATCCGCCTCGCCGCCAAGCTGGCCGAGCTCGCCCCCGGCACGCTGAACCACAGCTACCTCACGCTGGGCGGCTCGGAGGCGGTGGATGCCGCCATCCGCCTCATCATCCAGTACTACAACGCCACCGGCCGGCCGCAGAAGAAGCACTTCATCGCCGTCGAACGCGGCTACCACGGCTCCTCCTCGGTGGGCTCCGGCCTCACCGCGCTGCCGGCCTTCCACCGCGGCTTCGACGTGCCGCTGCCCAACCAGCACTACATCCCCTCCACCTATCCCTACCGCAACCCGCTGGGCGGCGACGATGCCGCCATCATCGCCGAGTCGGTGGCGGCGCTGCGCGCCAGGGTGGCGGAGATCGGCGCCGACCAGGTGGCCGCCTTCTTCTGCGAGCCGGTGCAGGGTTCCGGCGGCGTGGTGGTGCCGCCCAAGGGCTGGCTGAAGGCGATGCGCGAGGCCTGCCGCGAGCTGGACATCCTGTTCGTCGCCGACGAGGTCATCACCGGCTTCGGCCGCACCGGCCCGATGTTCGCCTGCGAGGCCGAGGGCGTGGAGCCGGACCTGATGACGCTGGCCAAGGGCCTCACCTCCGGCTACGTGCCCATGGGCGCGCTGATGATGTCCGACGCGGTGTATGCCGCCATCGCCGACGGCACGCCGGCCGGCGTCACCGTCGGCCACGGCGCCACCTACTCCGGCCACCCGGTGTCCGCCGCGGTGGCGCTGGAGGTGATCCGCCTGTACGAAGAGGAAGGCATCCTCGCCAACGGCCAGGCGATGGAGCCGGTGTTCGCCGCCGGCCTGCAGGCCATGCTGGCCCACCCGCTGGTGGGCGACGTGCGCCACCGCGGCCTGCTGGGTGCCATCGAGCTGGTGAGCGACAAGGCCAGCAAGCGCGCCTTCGACCCGGCGCTGGGCCTGGCCGACCGCCTGTTCCAGACCGGCTACCGCAACGGCCTGGTGTTCCGCTCCTTCGGTGATCACATCCTCGGCTTCGCACCAGCCTTGTGCTTCGGCCCGGACCACTTCGAGCAGCTCTTCGCCCGCCTCAAACGCACGCTGGACGAGGTGCTGGACGCCGCCGACGTGCGCCGCGCCCTGGCCTGAGGATAGGCGGCATGCCTCTTGCTATTCCTCCTTGCAATTTTCTGCTGCGCAACCGCCGGCCCCACGCCGGCCCGCCAGCCCTACTCCCGCAAGAGCAAGACCGCCGCCCATGACTCCGCTGCCCAAACTCGACCGCCTCGACCTGCGCATACTCTGCCAGCTGCAACGCAACGGCCGCATCACCAATGTGGACCTCGCCGACGCCGTCGGCCTCTCGCCCAGCCCCTGCCTGATCCGGGTGAAGCGCCTGGAGCAGGCCGGCTACATCAGCGGCTACGGCGCCCAGGTGAAGCTGGACAAGCTGGGCGAGATGCTGACCGTATTCACCGAGGTGACGCTGGCCGACCACCGCCGTGAAGACTTCGTGCGCTTCGAAACCGCCATCCGCGACATCGACGAGATCCTCGAATGCCACCTCGTCAGCGGCGGCTACGACTACCTGCTGAAGTTCATGACCCACGGCGTGAACCACTACCAGAGCATCATCGAGGGCCTGCTGGAACGCAGCATCGGCATCGAAAAGTATTTCAGCTACATCGTCATCAAGTCGCCCTTCATCAAGACCTACTACCCGATAGAGCGGCTGGTCGACTCCAGCAAGTAGCCGCAGCCGCCAAACCCGCCGAATGCCATCCGCCACCGCCATTCCCGGCGGGCGCTTCGTCCGTCTCGGCGAAACCGCCCGCCGCGCCGTCCACCTCACCGTGGATGGCCGCCCCGTCACCGCCCTGGAGGGCGACACCCTGCTGGTCGCGGTGCTCGCCAACGGCGGCCACCTGCGCCACTCCGAGTTCGGCGACGGCGTACGTTCCGGCTTCTGCCTGATGAGCGCCTGCCAGGATTGCTGGGTGCGCGGCGCCGGCGGCGAACGCTGGCGCGCCTGCTCCACCCCGGTGGCCGAAGGCATGGCGGTGCTCACCCAACTGCCGGAGGCGACATGGCCGCGCCGCGACTGATCGTGATCGGCGCCGGCCCGGCCGGCGTGCGCGCCGCCGAAGCCCTGGTGCAGGCCGGCCTGCGGCCCACCGTGATCGACGAAGGCCGGCGCGACGGCGGCCAGATCTACCGCCGCCAGCCGGAGAACTTCAGCCGCCCCTACGCCCAGCTGTACGGCAGCGAGGCGGCCAAGGCCCAGGCCCTGCACCACGCCTTCGACACCCTCAAGCCGCGGCTGGACTACCGGCCGGAAACCCTGGCCTGGAGCATCTCCGGCGGCGCCCTGCATGTGATCCGCGACGGCCGCGCCCAGGCCCTGCCCTATGACGCGCTACTGATCTGCAGCGGCGCCACCGACCGCCTGCTGCCGCTGCCGGGCTGGAACCGCGCCGGCTGCTACAGCCTGGGCGCGGCGCAGATCGCGCTCAAGGCCCAGGCCTGCGCCATCGGCCACCGCGTCGCCTTCGTCGGCACCGGGCCGCTGCTCTACCTCGTCGCCAGCCAGTACCTTAAGGCCGGCGCCAGCCTGGCCGCCGTCATCGACACCTCGCCGGCGGCACCGGCCGCCGCCCTGCCCGGCCTGCTCGCCCGCCCGGCGCTGCTGCTGCGCGGCCTCGGCCTCATCGCCCGCCTGCGCCGCGCCGGCGTGCCGCTGCTGCGCGGCGCCACCCCGCTGCGGGTGGAAGGCGATGCCGACAACGGCGCCGACGCGCTGGTGGTGCGCGACGCCAGCGGCCGCGAACGCCGCTTCAGCTGCGACGCCGTGGCCATGGGCTACCACCTGCGCGCCGAAACCCAGCTCGCCGACCTCGCCCGCTGCGACTTCCGCTTCGACGACGCCAGCCGCCAGTGGCTGCCCGCCATCGACGAAGATGGCCGCGCCAGCGCCAACGGCATCTACCTGGCCGGCGACGGCGCCCGCATTCTCGGTGCCGACGGCGCCGAAGCCGCCGGCCGCCTGGCCGCCCTCGCCGCCCTGCACGACCTCGGCCTGCAGCCCGGCGCCGGCCGCTACGCCGCCGAACACAAGGCGCTGCGCGCCCGGCTGGCGAAGATGGAACGCTTCCGCCGCGGCCTCGCCCTCGCCTTCCCCTGGCCGCAGGCCCAGGCCGCCGCCCTGCCGGACGAGGCGGTGGTGTGCCGCTGCGAGACCATCACCGCCGGCGAGCTGCGCCGCTGCGCCACCGAGCTGGGCGGCAGCGAACTCAACCGCGCCAAGGCTTTCAGCCGGGTCGGCATGGGCCGCTGCCAGGGCCGCTACTGCGGCCACGCCGGCGCCGAGATCGTCGCCGCCGCCTGCAATGCGCCGGTGCAGCAGGTCGGCCGCCTGCGCGGCCAGGCGCCGGTGAAGCCGTTGCCGCTGGATGTGGAGGTGGTGCAGTGAGCGCGCCGCCGAGCGCCACGCCCATCGCCGCCGCGCCGGAAACCCTGCGTGCCGACGTCATCGTCGTCGGCGGCGGCCTGGTCGGCGCCTCCGCCGCTTTCTTCCTGCGCCGCCGCGGGCTGTCGGTGATCCTGCTGGAGCGCGGGTTGGTCGGCCAGCAGGCCAGCGGCACCAACTTCGGCAACGTGCGCCGCCAGGGCCGCGCGCTGGCGCAGCTGCCGCTGGCCGCCCGCGCCCGCGACATCTGGGGCCAGCTGCCGGAGCTGCTGGGCGAAGACGCCGAGTTCCTCGACAGCGGCCACCTGCGGGTGTGCTACAGCGAGGCGCAGGCAGAGGACTTCGCCCGCTACGCCATCGACGCCCAGCCCTACGGCCTGAAGCTGGAAGTGATGGGCGCCGCCGAGCTGCGCCGCCGCTACGGCCTGTTCGGGCCGGAGGTGCTGGCCGGCTCGCTGTCGGCGGTGGATGGCCACGCCAACCCGCGCCTCGCCGGCCCCGCCTTCGGCCGTGGCGCCCGCCGCGCCGGCGCCACCGTGCTGGAACACACCGAGGTGCTGCGGGTGGAGCGCGAGGGCGGCGACTTCCTGGTACACACCCAGACGCACCCCGCCGGCGATGAAGGCCCGCGCTGCCGCGCGCCGCAGCTGCTGGTTTCCACCGGCGCCTGGGGCAACCGCATCGCCGCCGCCTTCGGCGAGCCGGTGCCCATCGTCGCCCACGGCCCGCAGATGGGCGTGACCGAACCGCTGCCCTATGCCATCGGCCCGGCCATCGGCGTCACCACGAAAAACGTCGCCGAGGGCATGTATTTCCGCCAGGTGAAGCGTGGCAACATCGTCTTCGGCGGCGGCCCCAAGGGCCCCGCCTACGCCGACCGCCTGCGCGCCTATGTCGAGCCGGCCAACACCCTGAACCAGCTGCAGCAGCTGCGCCGCCTCGCCCCCGCTCTCGGCGGCCTGCAACTGATCCGCACCTGGAGCGGCATCGAAGGCTATCTGCAGGACAGCAAGCCGGTGCTCGGCCCCAGCGGAAAGGTGGACGGCCTCTACTACGCCTTCGGCTTCTGCGGCGAAGGCTTCGCCATCGGCCCCGGCATCGGCGATTCGATGGCCGAGCTGATCGCCACCGGGCAGACATCCACGCCCTATCCGGACAGCCACATTGGGCGCTTCGCGGCACCGGCGGAGAGCGCGGCGGCCTGAGTCCTCATCCGGCCGCCCGCCGCCACGGCAGCGGGCGGCCGCAGCGCCTAGAACTGGTACTTCATGCTCAAGGTGGCGTTGCGCGGATCGCCGTAGTGGCCGTAGCCCTCGGACAGCCCCGAGTAATAGACCCGGTCGAACAGGTTGTTGATGTTCAGCTGGAAGCTGAGAGCGCGATTCACCCGGTAGCTGCCGAAGAGATGGAGCAAGGCATAGGGCTTCTGCTCCGCGTCTTCTCCGGCCGGTCCCACGCCCTTCTCGTAGGTCCGGCTTTGCCAGGTGACATGGCCACCCACGGTGAAGCGCTCCAGCGCGCCGCCCAGCCGGTGGGAGCTGGTCAAACGCAGCAGGTTCTGCGGCTCGGTGGTCTGGATCGAACTGCCATCGCCTGCCTTGGCGATACGCCGGGTGAAGCCGCCGGCCAGGTTCCAGCCCGGCACCAGCTCCCCGGAGGCTTCCACTTCAAAGCCCCGCACGGTGGCACCTTCAATCGCCCGGTAGCGGTTCTGCCCGTCGATGACGGTATCGAACTCGGCCAGGTTGTCCTGTTCGACCCGGAACACCGCTGCCGACAGGTTGAAGCGGCCACCCTGGAACTCAGCCTTCACGCCCGCTTCGTAATTGGTGCCGGTGCGCGGATCCAGCAGCGCGTTGTTGCGATCCCGCGAGGTCTGCGTCTGGAAGATGTCGGTGTAGCTGAGGTAGGCGGAGTAGCTTTCGTTGATGTCGAACACCACGCCGGCATAGGGCGTGGCTTCGCCCTTGTAGCTGGCCGAGGTCCGGGCCCCCAGGTAGACCTGCTCGTAGTCGGCATTGGTGACCCTGACTCCCAGGATGAACTTGAGCGGATCGGCCAGCTGCCAGCGGCTGGCCAGGTAGACCGCCTCCTCGCGCCTCTCCTCCTTCAGCGAGCGGTTGTAGTTGGCGCCGAACTGCGGCGCCGGATAGGCGTCCCGGTCGTAGTAGCTGTCCAGCGGCACCGAACTGACTACCGGGTACCATTTGTGGCTCAGCTCGCGCTGATTGTGGGAGTAGCCGAGCACCAGTTCATGCTCCCGGCCGAACAGGGAGAAAGGGCCGCTGGCATGGACATCGACCGCGTTCTGGCGGTGCTCGATGTCATAGCTGGAGAAGAAGGTGGAGACGCCCTGGCCGGTCGCCCGATCCGGAAAGCCGTACATGTACATCAGCCGCGGGCTGGCATCGCCGTCCCTGTAGGTGTAATGCAGGCTTGCCTTCCAGCCGTTGGCGAACTGTTTCTCCAGGCTGGCGAAACCGACCGTGCGTTCCTTGTCCAGCGATGTCCAGTCGGCCCCGCTGGTACTGGACCGGGAGAAATGCGTGCGGCTGCCATCCGCATGAAAGAGCGGCACCGGTGCGCCATAGAGCACCCCGTCCGTGCGGCTTTCCTGATAGTCCAGCCCGAGGGTGAGCAGGGTATCGCCCGGCAGGTCCACTTCCACGATGCCGTAAACGCCGGTGGCATCCTTGCGATAGGCGTCCAAGTAGGAACGGCTTTCCCCGTAGGAGCCGACGAAGCGCCCGCGCACATTGCCCGCTTCCGTCAGTGCGCCGGAGAGATCGACCTCTCCACGGTATGCATCCCAGCTTCCCGCGCTGAGCAGGGCGTGCCCCTGGAACTCCCGCGTCGGCCGCTTGCGCACCAGATTCACCGCGGCCGACGGTTCGCCGGTGCCCGACAGCAGCCCGGTCGCACCCCGCACGATTTCGACCCGGTCATAGATGGCGGTGTCGGCCATCAGGTCGGTGTCGTAGCCATAGTTGTCGACGTTGGGGATGCCGTCGTACTGGATCTTGGTGATCTCGAACCCGCGGGCGTACAGGTAGATGCGATCGTGCTCCAGCCGGTTCAGCGTGATGCCGGTGCTCCTTTCCAGCACGTTCGCGACATTGGTCAGCCGCTGATCGTCGATCTGCTGGCGGGTGACGACGGTGATCGATTGCGGCGTTTCCCGCAGGGAGAGATCCAGCTTGGTCGCGGTGCTGGCGGAAGCTGCCGTGTAGGAGCCGGAACCTTCCGTCACGCCATCGGCAAAGGCCGTGCCCTGGACCTTCACCACCGGCAGCACCGCATCGCCCGTGGCCGTCGGCCGCGGCACCCGCTGCAGGGTGTAGCTGCCGTTCTCCAGCCGCACGGCGCGCAGCCCGCTGCCGGCCAGCAGCGCATCCAGCCCGGCCTGCACCGGGTAGCGGCCGTGCAGCCCTGGGGTGCGCAGGCCGGCGGTGAGTTCGGTGGGGAAGGACAGCAGGGTGCCGGACTCGCGGCCAAAGCGGTTCAGCGCGTCTTCCAGCGGGCCGGCGGGGATGTCGTAGCCACGGGCGGCGGCGGGCGCTTCCTGCGCCAGCACCGCGGCCGGAGCGACCGCCAGCGTGCCGCCCAGCATGGCCCTGGCCATGGCGCAGACCAGGGTGCGGCGGATGAGCGCGGGGGAAAAGGCGGGGGAAAAGGCGGGGGAAAGCGGGCGCTGTTGCCGCGCCCTGGCTTGCTTGCGATCCATGGAATGTCCTTCGCTGAACGGGTGGAGATGAGTGCCTTCACCTGCCCTGTCCCGCGAAAAGCGGAAGTGGACCACCTGGGCGGAGATTATCTGCGGCCTTGCTCGCGCGGCCCTGCGATGCGGGCAAGCGCCGCTGCGGCAATGCGCGGCATCGTCAGCTGCTGCGGAAGAAGAAAGCGCCCGGCCTCAGGCCCCCGCGCGCCGCGGCGCCAGGCTGACCCTCACCGTCTGCAGCCCCCAGAAGCGGGTGACCACTTCCACCTGCAGCGACAGCGTGGCCGCCAGCGTTTCCAGCACGCGGCCGGTGTCGGCCAGCGGGTAGGAACCGGAGACGCGCAGGTCGGCGACGGCCGGATCGCAGGACAGCCGGCGGCCGTCGTGGCGCGACAGTTCGGCGAGGAAATCCGCCAGCCGCATGCCCTTGGCGACGATGAAGCCCTCCGCCCAGGCGATGCGGTCCGCGTCCGCCGGCTGCGGCGCGTCCACCGCGATCACGCTGAAGCGCGCCTGCTGGCCGGCCTGCAGCGTCAGCGCCTGCGCGCCCGGCGTCGCCGGCATCAGCCGCACCGCGCCTTCGAACACCGCTACCTCGGCGGCATCGTCCAACAGGCGGACGGAGAAGTGGGTGCCCAGCGCCTGGGCGCTGCCCTGCGGGGTTTCGACCAGGAAGGGCCGGCCGGCAGCGTCGGCGGCGGTGCGGATCAGCACCTCGCCGGCGCGCAGGCGCAGGCGGCGCTCGCTGGCGCTGAAGGCGAGGTCCAGCGCGCTGCCGCTGTTCAGCTCCAGCGCACTGCCATCGGTCAGCGTCACATGGCGGCGCTCGCCGGCGGCGGTGCGCAGGTCGGCGCCCCATTCGCGCATCCGCAATTCCTCGCGCAGCGCCCAGCCGCTGCCGCCGGCGAACAGGGCGACCGCCAGCCCGGCGACGATGCGGCGCCGGCGCGGCGAGCCCGGTGGCGCCAGCGTGGCCTGGGCGATGGCGGCATGCACCGGCGTGGCCAGCGGACTCAGCCGGCCGTTGATGGCTTCGATGCGCTGCCAGGCGCGCTCATGGTCCGGATGGGCGGCGCGCCAGTGGCGCCAGCCCTCGATGGTGGCCGGCGCCACCTGCTCGGCCTGCAGATCCACCAGCCATTCGACGGCGCGGCGGGCGGCCTCCGGCGGAATCGGCGCCGCCGCCGGCTCGCGGGCGGCGTCGGCATCGCGCAGGGAGAAGGGTTCAGCCATCAGGCGCCCGCCGGCAGCACGTCGGCGAAGTAGCACTGGCTGGCGGCGCGCACGAGGTAGCGCTTGACGGTGGTGACCGATACGCCCAGCGCTGCCGCCACCTGGCCGTGGTTCATGCCCTCCAGTTGGGTCATCAGGAAGGCGCGGCGCACCGGCGGCGGCAGGCCGTCCAGCAGGCGGTCGATCTCGTACAGGGTTTCGAGCAGGATGGCGCGCTCTTCTTCCGAGGGCGCCAGCGCCTCCGGCACCTGGGCCAGCGCTTCCAGGTAGGCGCGCTCCAGCTGCTGGCGGCGCCAGTGGTTGGCCAGCACCCGCTGCGCCACGGTGGTCAGGAAGGCGCGCGGCTCCTGGATGGAGAGCGCCTCGTCGCGCGCCAGCAGGCGCATGAAGGTGTCGTGGGCGAGGTCCGCCGCCTGGTGGGAGTCGCCCAGCTTGCGGTTCAGCCAGCGCCGCAGCCAGCCGTGGTGGTGGCTGTAGAGGGTTTCGATCTGCTGCTGGAGGGTGAATTCGGAGGCGGCCACGATCCTTTTCCTGCGCGCGGCGGCGAACACCGGTCAGGCGCTGCCGCATATGAGAACCATTCGCATTCTAGGGGATGTGATCCTGAAGCGGTACTTTTGGCGCAGCCTGAAAGGATGTGTTCCCTGATTGTGATGGCCGCATGGCGAGACTAGACTAACCAGACTTAGTCCACCGAAAATCCGCCATGAATACGATCAACATCCACGAAGCCAAGACCCAGTTGTCGCGCCTGGTCGATGAAGCGGCGAAAGGCGAGACCTTCATCATCGCCAAAGCCGGCAAGCCCATGGTCAAGGTAATGCGCCTGGACGCACCGACCGGACCAGAGCAACGCCGGCTCGGTTTTCTCTCTGGCCGGATCAGCGTACCGGACGACTTCGACCGCATGGGAAGCGCCGAAATCGAAAACCTGTTCGGCGGCGGACAATGAAGCTGCTGCTCGACACCCATCTCTTGCTCTGGGCCGCCGGCGCGCCGGACCGGCTCTCGGCGCAAGCGCGCGAACTGATTTCGGCAGCCGATAACCAACCCTGCTTCAGCGCTGCCAGCCTGTGGGAAATCACCATCAAACGGGGCCTGGGGCGCACAGATTTCGAGGCGGATGCACGGGTACTGCGGCGCGGACTGCTCGATAACGGCTATCTCGAACTTCCCATTCTCAGCGAGCACGCGGTGTCGGTCGATGTGCTGCCGCCCCTGCACAAGGATCCCTTCGACCGCATCCTGGTCGCTCAGGCCACGGCCGAGGGCATCCTGCTGCTGACCCGGGATGCGCTGGTCGCGCAGTACCCGGGCCCCATCCAATTGGTGTGACGCCGCCGCGCCCGCTCACTCGCCCTGCGGCAGCGCGAACACCACGTAGACCTTGCGCAGGGTTTCGGTGATCTCCCACACGCCGACGGTGTGCGAAGGGAAGAACAGGGTGTCGCCGGCGGCGATCTGCAGCGGCTCGCCGCCTTCCGGGGTGAAGGTGCAGGCGCCGGCGAGGATGTGCATCACCTCGGCGTTGTCGATCTGGCGGCGGAAACGCCCGGGGGTGCATTCCCAGATGCCGCTGTCGTTGCCGCCGGCGCCAGCCAGGGCGACGTCGATGCCGCTCATCTGCGCCACCGTGTCGCCCAGCGGCCGGCCGACCGGCCCCTGCGCCGCCAGCCCTTCCGCCGCCGCGCTCTGCTTGATGATCCTGATGCCCATGGTCCGCTCCTGAGTGAAAACGGCGCGGACCATAACAGTGCATCCGGGCGCAGGCTTGCACGTTTATGTTGCATGGCCGGCGCGGCGAAACGAGATGCTGCGCCACCGCGTAATACGCAATTTTCCGTCGCCGCGCGGCGGGATTGCGATGCCATCGTGCGCAGGAAGGCTCCTAAGCTTTTTCCCATGGAAATCAAGCCCCCGCCCCCCTGCCCTGGCGCCCGACGCCCCACACGCGGCATCGACAACGCGCTCGCCTACATCCACCGCCACTTCGGCGAGCAGCTGTCGCTGGAAGCGCTGGCGCAGATCGCCGGCCTCAGCGTCTGCCGCTTCGCCACCGTGTTCCGCCAGCGCATGGGCATACCGCCGCACCGCTACATCTGCATCCTGCGCGTGCGCCACGCCCAGGCCCTGCTGCGCAGCGGCATGCCGGCGGCCAACGTCGCCAGCGAGGCCGGCTTCTACGACCAGAGCCACCTGTCGCGCCATTTCAAGAACGTCTGCGGGATGACGCCACGGCAATACCTGCAGGAAGCGGGGCCGCTGCCGGAAGGCCATGCGCTGCCCGCCGCCCGCGCCGCCGCCGGCCGTTACGCCACGCCGCAGGCGCTGGCCGGGCAATGAAGCCGGACGGAGACAACATCATGGCGACTGAATCGAACGCCACCCTGGCCGAGGCGCTGCCGGCGCTGGTGCAGCTGCGCCGCGACCTCCACGCCCATCCGGAACTCGGCTTCGCCGAACACCGCACCGCCGCCATCGTCGCCGCAGCCCTGCGCGACATCGGCCTGGAAGTGCATGGCGGAATAGGCGGCACCGGCGTGGTCGGCGTGCTGCGCAAGGGCAGCGGCGGCCGCAGCGTCGGCCTGCGCGCCGACATGGACGCGCTGCCGATGGACGACTGCAGCGGCCTGCCCCACGCCAGCACCCACGCCGGCGCCCACCACGGCTGCGGCCACGACGGCCACACCGCGATGCTGCTGGGCGCCGCCCGCATGCTCGCCGGCACTGCCTTCGACGGCACGGTGAACTTCATCTTCCAGCCCGCCGAGGAAGGCCTGGGCGGCGCCCGCGCCATGGTGCAGGACGGCCTGTTCGAGCGCTTCCCCTGCGACGCGGTGTACGCCCTGCACAACTGGCCGACGCTGCCGCTGGGCCAGGCCCGCAGCCGCCCCGGCCCCATCATGGCCGCGGCCGACCGCTTCGACATCGCCATCCGCGGCCGCGGCGGCCACGCCGCCCAGCCGCACACCACGCCGGACGCCATCCTCGCCGCCGGCCAGCTGGTGAGCCAGCTCCACACCCTGGTGTCGCGCCGCATCGACCCGGCGGAATCGGCGGTGCTGTCCATCACCCGCATCGAAGGCGGCCAGTCGCACAACGTACTGCCGGCGGAAGTCCGGCTCACCGGCACCGTGCGCAGCTTCGACCCGGCCGCGCAGGACATCCTCGAAGCCGCCCTGCGCCAGACCGCCGCCGGCATCGCGCTGGCCAGCGGCACCGACATCGAAGTGCGCTACGACCGCTACTACCCCGCCACGATCAACCATGCCGCCGAGGCCGAAACCGCGCTCGCCGCCGCCCGCGACGCCGGTCTGGACGCCGCCCTCGCCCCCGCGCCCGCCTTCACCTCCGAAGACTTCGCCTTCATGCTGCAGGCCCGCCCCGGCGCCTACCTGTGGCTGGGCCAGGGCCGCGGCGGCACCGACGAACGCCCACTGCACCACCCCGCCTACGACTTCAACGACGACGCGCTGCCGCTGGGCGTGCGCTGGCTGGTGGCGGTGGCGGAACGGCAGCTGGGAAGCTGAACAGCGCTCTCGATATCGGTATCTCACTGCAACGCCGGCTCCGCCGGCGTGACGCATTCATCCGCATCACATAGCCCGTTTGCGTAGAATCGGCCCACCCCGGCCGTTACGCATGAACGCCATCGCAAGCGCCGGTAGCTCCCAATGTCTCCGGCAGACTTCCCATGGCCCGTTTCTTTCCTTCCCGCAGCGCATGCCGTTTCGATACCTCTGGCGAGCGCCGGCTGGCGGAACGGTTGGAGAAGAAACTCGAGGATGATTACCTGTGCTGGGCCAATGTCCCGGTCGGCACCAAAGGGTTGCAGCCCGACTTTGTCGTTCTTCACCCGCGCCGTGGCGTGCTGGTACTGGAGGTCAAGGACTGGAAGCTTGAAACCATCCTGGCCATGGACAAGAACCAGGCGCAGATCAACGACGGCGGCAAGCTCAAGAAAGTCGCCAACCCACTCGCACAAGCCCGGCTTTACGCGCTGGAAGTCGCGGTGACGCTGGAACGTGATCCGGCGCTGCGTCAACCCGAAGGCACCCGCTACGCCGGCAAATTCATCATGCCCTACGGCTCGGGCGTGGTTCTCACTCGCATCACCCGCCAGCAGTTCAACAGCGTCGACTTCTCCGAGGTGCTGGATCCCCAGCGCGTGATCTGCCAGGACGAGATGACCGAAACGGTGGATGAGGCCGATTTCCAGCAGCGGCTGTGGGACATGTTCCACCATGTCTTCCCCTGCCACCTGACGCTGCCGCAACTGGACCGGGTGCGGTATCACCTTTACCCCGAAGTACGGGTTGCCGCACAACCCGGCCAGTTCGGGCTGTTCGCCGAAGCCGAAGCCGCGCTGCCCTCGCTGATCAAGGTGATGGACCTGCAGCAGGAACAGCTCGCGCGCTCCCTGGGCGACGGCCACCGGGTGATCCACGGCGTTGCCGGCAGCGGCAAGACCATGATCCTGGGCTACCGCTGCATCCAGCTCGCCCAGCAGGCAAACAAGCCCATCCTGGTGCTGTGCTACAACAAGTCCCTGGCCGGGCGGCTGGAACAACTCATGGGCGAGCGCGGCCTGGAAGACAAGGTCACCGTGCGCAACTTCCACGCCTGGTGCCGCGACATGCTGGTGAGCTACCAAGCTCCGCTACCCGATAACGCGCTGTCGGTAAACGAGAAGATGAAGCAGATGGTGGAGAACACCATCGCAGCGGTGGACCGCAAGCAGATCCCACGCGCCCAGTACGCCGCGGTACTGATCGACGAGGGCCACGACTTCGAACCCGACTGGTTCAAGCTGGTGGTGCAAATGGTGGATCCCGGCACCAATGCGCTGTTGGTGCTCTACGACGACGCCCAGTCCATCTACCGCAGCAAGGGCCGCAAGCATGGGCTGGATTTCAGCTTCTCCAGCGTCGGCATCCAGGCCAAGGGCCGCACCACCATCTTGCGGCTCAACTACCGCAACACCGTCGAAGTGCTGTCGGTTGCCCGTGCCTTCGCCATCGAACTGTTGACCGCCCGCGAGGCCGCCGAGGATGGAGTGCCGATGGTGGTACCGGAGAGCGCGGGTCGGCGCGGCCCCTATCCCGAACTTCTGCGCTGCGAATCCGAGTGGCAGCAGTGGGAGTGCCTCGCCGCGCGCATCCACGAGGAACAAGCGCAGGGGCGGACATTGGACGACATCGCCGTCATCTATCGCAGCACCGCGCAAGGCAAGCGCATTGAGCAGGCACTGAGCAAGGCGGGGATCGCCTACACCTCCGGCACGTCTGGCCGCGGCCGTAGCGCCCTCTACGGCGAGGAGGCAACAGTGAAGATCGTCAGCATGCACTCCAGCAAAGGGCTGGAGTTCGGCCTGGTGCTGATCCCCGAATTGGACGAAATGCCAAAGAATGGCGAGGACGAAGCCGACGAAGCGCGTCTGCTTTACGTGGCGATGACTCGCGCCACCGAACGCCTGGTGATGACCTATCGCGAGCACTCCAGCTTCACCCGCCGGGTGCAGGACGCCATTGCCGGCGTGCGGGCACGACTGGAAGATGCAGTGCTGTATCCCTAAGCGAACTGCCCACCTCGCGGCCCACTGACCGCCAGATCACAGGCAAGCACTTCCTCCCACCGGCATTCGTAGCCCGAAACCGGCACGACAGCCCGACACAGCCGCTGCACCGAACCCTCGCGCCAGATACGGTCGAACGCCTCAATGCCCTCCTTCTTCCGGAGGGTTATCCTCGCCGCCTTATGAAGATTATTCACCGCGCCGGCGCGACGGCCGCGGCCGTGCCACTACCATGGCCGGCATTGCGTGGCTGATGCGGCGGCCGCCGCCAAACGGAGTTCGCCCATGGATCTCGCCCAATTCGTCCGCGCCCTGCCCAAGGCCGAGCTGCATCTGCACATCGAGGGCTCGCTGGAGCCGGAGATGATGTTCGCGCTGGCGCAGCGCAACGGCGTCGCCCTGCCCTGGGACAGCGTGGAGGCCACCCGCGCCGCCTACGATTTCAGCGATCTGCAGAGCTTTCTCGACCTGTATTACGCCGGCGCGGCGGCGCTGATCCACGAGCAGGATTTCCACGAGCTGGCGATGGCCTATTTCGCCCGCGCCCATGCCGACGGCGTGGTGCATGCCGAGCTCTTCTTCGATCCGCAGACGCACACCGACCGCGGCATCGCCTTCGAGACCGTGCTGGACGGCCTGGAGCGCGCCTGCGAGGAAGCGCGCGAGCGCTGGGGCATCAGCTCGCGCCTCATCCTCTGTTTCCTGCGCCACCTCAGCGAGGCGGAGGGCTTCGACACGCTGGCCCAGGCGCTACCGCACATCGCCCGCATCCACGGCGTCGGCCTCGACTCCTCGGAAAAGGGCCATCCGCCGGCCAAGTTCGAGCGCCTGTTCGCCCGCTGCCGCGAACTGGGCCTGCATGTGGTGGCCCATGCCGGCGAGGAAGGGCCGCCGGCCTACATCGTCGAGGCGCTGGACCTGCTGCAGGTGGAGCGCATCGACCACGGCGTGCGCGCCGCCGAGGACGCGGCGCTGCTGGAGCGCCTGGCGCGCGAGCAGGTGCCGCTCACCGTCTGCCCGCTGTCCAACATCAAGCTCTGCGTGTTCCCGCAACTGGAGGCGCACAACCTCAAGCAGCTGCTGGACGCCGGCCTGAAGATCACCATCAATTCCGACGATCCCGCCTACTTCGGCGGCTACATCGGCCAGAACTACCTGGAGACGGCACAGGCGCTGCGGCTGAGCCGCGCCGAGCTGAAGCGCATCGCCCGCAACAGCCTGGAAGCCAGCTTCGTGCCGGAATCCCTGCGCGCACCCTGGCTCGCCCGCCTGGACGCGCTGCCCGACTGAGCCCGCCGCCCCGTTCTCCTTCCCCCTTCCCGCCTGCCACCGGAGACTTGCCATGCCCTCTCGCCGCACCTCTCTCAAATGGACTGTCGGCCTCGCCGCCGCCTCGCTGCTGCCCGGCGCCGCCCTGCGTGCCGCCGAACCGCTCAAGGTCGGCTTCGTCTACGTCGGCCCGGTGGGCGAGGCCGGCTGGACCTTCGCCCACGATCTCGGCCGCCGCGCGCTGGAAGCCGCCTTCCCCGGCCAAGTGAAGACCACCTTCATCGAGAGCGTGCCCGAGGGCGCCGACGCCGAGCGGGTGATCCGCAACCTGGCCCAGGACGGCCACCGGGTGATCTTCACCACCTCCTTCGGCTACATGGACGCCACGCTGAAGGTGGCGCGCCAGTACCCCAAGGTGGTGTTCCAGCACGCCACCGGCTTCAAGACCGCCGCCAACATGGGCACCTACGACGTGCGCACCTACGAGGGCGCCTACCTGGCCGGCGTGCTGGCGGGCAAGACGAGCAAGAGCGGCAACCTAGGCGTGGTCGGCTCCCACCCCATCCCGGAGGTGATCCGCAACATCAACGCCTTCACCATCGGTGCCCGCAGCGTCAATCCCAACGCCAGCACCCGGGTGATCTGGGTGAACTCCTGGTTCGACCCGGGCAAGGAGCGCCAGGCGGCGCTGACGCTGATCGCCCAGGGCGCCGACGTGCTGATGCAGAACACCGACTCGCCGGCGGTGCTGCAGGCGGCGCAGGAGAAGGGCGTGTTCGCCTTCGGCTGGGATTCGGACATGACCAGCTTCGGCCCCAAGGCCCAGCTGGCGGCCAGCGAGATCGACTGGAGCGTCTGGTACAAGAAAGTGGTGGGCGAGGTGCTGGCTGGCAAGTTCGAGCCCAAGCAGCAGGTGTGGTACGGCCTGAAGGAAGGCGCCATCGACCTCGGCCGCCTCGCCGCCGTGCTGCCGGAAGATGCGAAGAAGCTGCTGGCCGAGCGCCGCAAGGGCGTGCTGGACGGCAGCCGCCCGGTATTCCAGGGCCCGCTGCGCGACCAGGCCGGCAAGGAAGTGGTCGCCGCCAGCCAGGAGCTGGCCGACAAGGACAAGCTGGCGATGAACTACTACGTGGAAGGCGTGCAGGGCACGGTGCCGGGCGGGAAGTGAGGCTGAGCTGAGAGGGCGCCGCCTGCATGGTGTGTAAGGCGGCAGCCCGATCCCTGTCCAGCGTGACGCGAGGCATTCCGAGCTGAGAGGGTTTCTCCCTCTCCCCTCGTGGGAGAGGGCCGGGGAGAGGGGGCTGCGGCGTTTGAATGACCGCTTGGCGCCCTTGCGGGCGCTCCCCCTCTCCCCGGCCCTCCCCCGCGAGGGGGGAGGGGGCGAAACCTCGCCTGGGTGGATGGCCTCGGGAGAAGCCGTGGGAGAGGTTATGGGAGAAGCCGCGAGGGCGCGAAGCGCGGCGCCAGCGGGGTATCGCCGGGCTGGCCTGCCCGGCTGTGGCGGCTGCTTTACAGGAGCCGGACGGAGCAGCTGGGCCAGCTCCACCGGGCCTTCAAGCCTCTTCGCAGCTCACGCCGCTCCACGCCTCAAGTCACTCCACGCCTAAGGTCGCACACCTCGAATCACGCCCCCAACCATTCCGCAGCTCAAGCCTTCGGCAGCGGCACCGGCGTCAGTGCCGCGCCGGTGCTGAAGAAGCTCTCCAGGTTGTCCAGCGCCAGGCGGAACATGGCGCCGCGGGTTTCCACCGTGGCGCTGCCGGCGTGCGGCGCCAGCAAGGCGTTGTCCAGGGTGGAGAAGCGCGGATCGATACTGGGTTCGTTGCGGAACACGTCCAGCGCGGCGCCGGCGATGCGGCGGTTCTGCAGGGCGTTGATCAGCGCCTCCTCGTCCACCACGGTGCCGCGGGCGATGTTCACCAGGTAGCCGTCGGCACCCAGCGCGGCCAGCACCTTGTCGTCGATCAGGCCGGTGGTTGCCGCGCCGCCAGGCACCACCACCACCAGCACGTCGGAGTCGGTGGCGAGCTTGATCAGATCGGCCTCGTAGCGGTATTCCAGGCCTTGATCGTGGCGGCCGTAGTAGGCCAGTTCGACCTGGAAGGGCGCCAGCCGCTCGGCGACGGCCTTGCCGATGCGGCCCATGCCGACGATGCCGACCCTTTTGCCGGAGAGGCCGATGGCGAGCGGGAAGCCATCCTTCTTCCACTCGCCGGAACGCACGTAGCGGTCGGACTCCGGCACCTTGCGCAGCAGCCCCAGCAGCATGGCGACGGCGAACTCCGCCACCGCGGCGTTAAGCACGCCGGGGGTGTTGGTGACGACCACGCCGCGGTCGCGCGCCGCCGCCAGCGGAATGCCGTCGTAGCCGACGCCGGTGGTGGCGATGATGCGCAGCGCCGGCAGATCGTCCAGCGCTTCGGGCGGAATCACATGGTCGCTGCGGGTGATGACGCCGGTGATGGCCTCGCGCAGCGCCGGGTTGGCCTCCAGCGCCGCCGGATCGTGACAGGCGAAGCGGGCTTCGATCTGGGCCACGACCTTGGGGGGAAAGTCGCCGAGTCGGAGCAGTTGGGGTTTCATCGCAGATCCTCTTTGTCGTTATGGAAGGGGCCAAGAAGCTGAACGGATGAGGGGGCTGACCGGGCGGGTGCCCGTCCGTTCAAGCGGAGCGTATTCCAGGCTGGCGATTGCGGCATCCGCAGCCTGCGCGATGGGTGCCCTGCCTCGCGCCTCAGCGCGCCGCCGCGCGGGCGGGGTGGTCGGCCGTGCCGGCTTGCGCCGCCTCCGGGTCGCCCCCGGCGGCGAGGCTTGCATCCTCCACCCAGCGCCGGCCGTTCTCCGCCTCCGCGTACAAGCGCCAGGGCGCATCCGCAGCTTCACGGCACAAACCATAGCGGAAACCGAAGGAGGCGCGCCCTGGCGTATCGAAACGCAGGTCGCGGAAACCGGCGCAGCCGCTGCCGGGCTGGCTGCCGGCGCTGGCCTGGTCCAGCACCGGGAACATGGCGAACCAGCGGTAGAAGGCGAACTGCGGGCTGTTCCACACCGAGCGCGCCACCGCGCTTGCCGCCGGATCGTTGCCGAACATCGGCGCGCTTTCCCACTGCGCCAGGGCTACCGGCTGGTAGGGCGCGGAGAAGCGGCGGATGAAGTTGTCGTCGCCGGTGAGCTGCAGCGGCTCGCTGCGGCGGCTGTTGATGTGGGCGTAGTGGTAGCGCTCGCCGTCGAAGACGATGGCGGTCCAGTTGAAGGGCGAAGCGGGGCGCGGCGCCGCGTCCACCGCCACCACCGCTATGCCCTGGCGCGCGGCGTAGGCGCGGGCGGCATCCACCGCTTCGCCGCGGCCCATCCAGCCGACGCCGACCCAGCCGGCCAGCAGCACCAGCGACAGCGCCGCCGGCAGTTTGCTGCGGCGCCAGCAGGCGCTGGCGACGAGGCCGGCGAGCAGCAGGCCGGTGAATACCAGGTCGATGATGAAGGTGGTGCCGATGCCGAAGCGCCGGTCCGACAGCGGCGCGAGGATCATGGTGCCGAACTGGGTGATGAGGTCGCCGGCGATATGGATGGCGAGCGCGGTGCAGCTCACCGCGTAGAAGGCTTTCCAGTCCGGCCGGGCCGGCCCCGAGGAGCGCGGCAACCGCAGCAGGCGGGAGAACAGCCAAGCGAGCAGCAGGCCCCACAGCGGCAGCAGCAGTATCGAGTGGGTGAGCCCGCGATGGCCACGCAGGTAGGTGAGCTCGGAGATGTAGCCGAGCACGAAATCCATGTCCGGGAAGGCCGCGGCGAGGAAGCCGGCGGTAACCATCTGCCAGGTCCGCACTTGCGGGCGGCCCGGGGCAGGCAGGGTGACGGAAGGGGCGAGCAGGCGGCCGACGAGGGCGCCGGAGAGGGCATGAGTCAGGGTATCCACGCGGCCTTTGAGACGGGGTGCCGGGCTTCGTTCCCGGTGGCGGTGGCGATCGGGCGGGCCAGCGCCGTGCATGGCGCCGCTGGTACTTTCGGCTGAGGGGCTTGGGCAGGTGGAAAAGCGCGCGGATGGAGCGGCAAGGGGTGCGACGAGGAAATCAGGGAAGCATCTCCACCCGGCGGCCCGAAGAAAAACAGCCCGGATGAATCCGGGCTGTTCGCCTGTCGCCTGCGTGCCTGAAAGCACCGGCGTCAGCTGAGCAGATCCGCCAGTTCGTCAGCATGTTCTTCCTCGGTGGCGAGGATGCCGATCAGCATGTGGCGGGTGGTCGGATCACGGTCGCCGAAGAAGCGGATCATCTCGCGGTAGCTCTCGATGGCGATGCGCTCGGCGATGAGGTTCTCGCGGATCATTTCCTTGAGCGTGTCACAGGTGACGTACTCCGCGTGGCTGCGGCCGGTGAGCCGCGCCGGGTCCATTTCCGGCGAGCCGCCCAGCTGCACGATGCGCCTGGCGATCTGGTCCGCATGGCCCAGCTCCTCGTTCGAATGCACCAGGAACTCGGCGGCGATCGGTTCGGAGTTGATGCCGGTGGCGACGAAGGCGTGCTGGCGGTAGCGCAATGTGCAGACCAGCTCGGTGGCCAGCGCGGCGTTGAGGATGTTGACGGCGACTTCCGGGTCCAGCCCGTAGCCGGCGGTGAGCACGCCATCCTCGATGTGCTGGCGGGCACGTTCGCGCAACGCCTGCACGTCGGTGAGGAAGGGGCTGTCCTCGGCCTGCTGGCTGGCCATCTGCGTCCTGGCCTTCGGGTTGGCCTTGGTCATGTCCTTGGTGGAGGGAGTCATGCAGATCTCCTTGCGGGTTCGGGGAAAGAGGGTCGGGGCGCCTGAAGCCGGCGGCACATGAAAGGCGGGCCCCGCAGGGCCCGCCACTGGCCGGGCTTAGTGGGGCAGGGAGTCTTCCCACTCCTTGACCCGCTTTTCCGCCTCGTCCTTGGTCACGCCGTAGCGTTCCTGGATGCGGCCGGCCAACTCTGTGCGCTTGCCGGCGATCACATCGACGTCGTCGTCGGTGAGCTTGCCCCATTGCTGGCGGACCTTGCCCTTCAGTTGCTTCCAGTTCCCTTCGATGATGTCGCGGTTCATGTCGGTCTCCTTCTGCTGCCGTTGCCGGGAGTGGCTCCCGGGTTGGTTGGAGTACGCCGTGCGGTCCAGGGCGTTTCACAGTGGGCTTTCGCGCTGTACGCCGCTGGCCGCCGATGCACGATTCCAGTGTAGAGAGCGGCCCTCGCCCGCCCCATCGGTCGCGTCCTAAAGCGCTGTCGGCGTCGTCCGACACAGGGCGCGCGAGGGCCGTATCCGCGCTGCCTTTACAGCGAACGCACCACTTCACCGCCGGCGCGCTCCAGCGCTTCCTCGGCCATCCTGGCCTGCTCGGCATCGGCCGGGTGGGCAACCACCGCCCAGTAGCCGACGTCGGTGCTGTCGCGCACGGTGTTGATCACCACGTCGTGGTCAGGCCGGGCGCTGATGAGGCCGGCGATCAACATGCCGCCGAACATGCCGAACATGCCGATCGCGACCAGCGCCATGCCGGGCGAGGACAGGAATGCCGGCATGCCGGCCGCGATCAGGCCGCCGCCCACCATCAGGCCGGCGATCAGGCCGAGCAGCCCCAGCTTCAGGTGGGAACGCAGCAGGGTGTGCCAGATGCCGGCCTGCTCGGGCTCGAGCTTGCGGCTGAGGTCGGGGTCATGCGGGCTCACCAGTTGCACCTGGGCGGGGCGGATGCTGCGGCGATCGCGCAGATTGGTCGCCGCGCGGCTGGCGGTATCGGGATCGCGGAAGGTGGCGGCAACGAGGGTCAGCGATCTCTCTCCGAAGAGGCTCATCGTACTCATGTCGGTCTCCTTGTCGTAATCGACTCGTATCGACTCTGCCGGGCGACTGCCGGCGAACGAGCCGGATCGGTGGCAGACGCAAGTTGGAAACCGCCAGCTTGGAAAGGGTTGCTTCCCGCAGTCCGAAACGCGTGTAAGCCGATTCTGTCAGCCGCGTCGGCGGCGGGATGGGTAACAAGGTATGTGGCGCGAGGCCATGGCGGCCCATGTCGGACGATTCCCACGCGGCGACGCGCCGGCCGCCGACTGGCGGGCCGCACGGCGGCAGCTAGAGTGCAGATACGGACCGTGCGACGGCACCGTATCTCCTCTTCGCGAAGTTGCGACTTCGTTTTGAAGCCGGCCATCGCCGATGGCCGGCCTCTTTTGTGTCCGTCGCCCGCCACCGTGCGCCTGTCCGCAACATGCGCAGCCCAGCATGCCGGACTCAGAGACGACGCCAACAGGGAGAACGCCATGCAAGCGAATCGCCGCGGCAAGACGGCCGTCATCATCCCCTTCGTCCGCCCGCCGGGGGCTGCGCACCGTAAAGCCGGAACCCGCGTGCAAGCGCCTTCCGCCGCTACCGCGCCGCCCGGCAACGTCACCGACTGTCACAACTTTGCCGCAACCCGGCGCGTAGTCTGCGATCAGCCACTAAGCCGGCGAACACAGCCGCAAGCGGCCGCCGGCAGCACCCTTAAAACGCCCCCAGGCAGCAAGGAGAGAACAATGCATCGCACCCAGTTCGCAGGCCGGCTGTACAGCGTAGGCGGGCGCCTGCTCGCCACCCTCGGACGCCTCACCCGCATCTCCGCCCTCGAACGGCGCGGCGCCATCCTGGCGGTATACGGAGACGGCATCGCCCTCTATGGCGACGCCCTCGCCAAGGTGGCCGGCGCCCGCCGGCAGATGGACCGCATGAGCCCGGACACCGCGATGGCACGCAGTAGCTGATTCCCCCAAGCCTCTCCCAGGAAGCGGCCCGGCGACCCCGGGCCGTTTTTCGTCCACCGCCGCCCGGCGCTGTCGGACCCCGCCGACAGCAGCATCGGCGCCCCCCGACAGCCCGGCCCCGGACGCCCGGCAACAATGGCCATACGACGTCAGCCCCGGCTCCGCCTCCCCGTCGGCACCGGGCAGACGACGATCCATCCCAAGAAAGAAGGAGAAGACGATGAAACTCATCCAAGCCACCCTGCTGGGCGCCAGCCTGTTCGCCCTTCCCTTCGTTTCCCACGCGGCCAATCTGCAGGACGCGGCGGAAAAGCGCGCCGAGGCGCATCACGACGCCGCCCTCGACAAGGCCGAGGCCGACTACAAGATGGCCAAGGAACAGTGCCGCAGCATGGAAGGCAACCCGCGCGACGTGTGTATGAAGAAGGCCGAGGCCGACTACACCACCGCCAAGGGCGACGCCAAGGCCACCTACAAGGGTGACAAGGCCCGCGCCAAGTCGGTGGAAGACCGCGCCGAAGCCGAATACAAGACCGCCAAGGCCCGCTGCGACGCCCTCTCCGGCAGCGCCAAGGACCAGTGCGTGGCCGAAGCCAAAGTGAAGTACCACCAGTAAGGCCAGCCGCCGGCTGCACCCGCCCGGGTCGCGGCCGGCCCCGCCCCTGCACTAAACTCCCGCGAACGCCGAACGCATGCCTGCGGGACTCCCTTGAACGACGACGCCCTCTTTCCCCACCGCCACGCCATCACCAAACCACAGCGCGCCGCCGCCAAGGCGCAGCAACCCTGTGTGCTGTGGTTCACCGGCCTCTCCGCCGCCGGCAAATCCACCATCGCCGATCTGGTCGAGCAAAGCCTGCATCACGCCGGCCATCACACCTACCTGCTGGACGGCGACAAGCTGCGCACCGGCCTCAACAACGATCTCGGCTTCAGCACCACTGCCCGCAGCGAGAACATCCGCCGCGTCGGCGAAGTCGCCCGCCTGATGGTGGATGCCGGGCTGATCGTCATCGTCGCCCTGATCTCGCCTTTCCGCGCCGAACGCGACAAGGCCCGCGCCCTGTTCGAGGCCGGCGAATTCGTGGAGATTTTCGTGGACGCTCCGCTGGCCGTGGCCGAGACCCGCGACCCCAAGGGCCTGTACCGGCGCGCGCGCAGCGGCGAGCTGCGCGATTTCACCGGCATAGATTCGCCCTACGAAGCGCCGCTGAAGCCGGAGCTGCGCCTGGACACCGCGGCGATCGACGCCGAAGGCGCCGCGCGGCAGGTGCTGGCGTGGCTGGCCGAACAACAGCGCCCGGCGCGCTGAAGGCGCCGGAAACTCAGGCCGCGTCGGCGTGGGCCGACAGCATGCGGTCGATGGAGAACCAGGGGCAGACGCGGTTGTGGGCGGCGCTGATCACCGCCACCTGCCCGGCCTGTACCTCGATGGGCCGCGGCAGCAGATAGGCGCAGCGCGTCCAGCTGGAGGCCGGCGCCTTCACCGAGGGGTGGTTCTCGAACACATTGCCGCTGTCGCCGCTGTCCATGCCCAGCCGCATCCACTGGATCACACCCAGGCAGCGGCCGGGGCGCTCGATGCGCACATGCAGGGTCTTGGCTTCAGCTGCCCAGGCGGATTCGCCCTCGAAATCGAAGCGGAAGGCTTCCACATCCTGGCTCAGCATCTCGATCGGCAGATCGGTGCGGGCGATGGTCTGGCGTTGGGCGACGATGCGGTTGAAGCTGCTGAGGTCGAAGCCATGCACCTCCTCGACCACCAGATTGCTGCCGATGTCCTCGCCGCCGAACAGCGCGATCATCACGCTACCCACCGCCGGAATCACCCGCGCGCCCGGCCGCAGCAAGCGCCGCTTGGCGTCCTCTATGCTGTCGAGCACCCGCTCGCCCAGCAGCTCGCTGGAGAAGAGTTCGGACACCAGCAGGTCGGCCGGCTGCGCCAGATCGGCACCGACCTCCAGGCTGGTGGAACGGCGGGGAATCAGCTTGATGCGCGTATCGAAACCGTTGTCGGCAATCACCTTCTTCGCCGCCTCGGCCACCAACGGCTCCGCCTCGCAGGTCGTCACCGTCCGCGCGCCCAGGCGGGCGGCCATCATGGAGAGCAGGCCTGAGCCGGTGCCGATCTCGAACACCGCGGTATCCGGCGTCACCGCCGTCCGCAGGGCGCGCAGGTAGGCTTCGTTGCGCTCGCTGTCATTCATCATCGGCACATGCCAGGTCGGCACCGAACGGGCCAGCAGATCCGCCGAGCGGCTGCGCGCCGCCACCAGCGTGGGGTCCAGCGCAATCGCCGCATCGTAGGCCGCCAGCGCGGCTTCGGTCTCACCCTGCGCCTCCAGCGCGATGCCCAGATTGCTGCTGGCCTGGGCATGGTCGGGCTGCAGCGCCAGCACCTGGCGGTAGCAGTGCGCCGCATCTCCAGGCCGGCCCATGGCCTGCAACAGCAGACCGAGGTTGAAGTGGGCGCCGAGGTAATCCGGCTTGAGGGCCAGGGCGCGCCGGTAGTGCCGCTCCGCTTCCTCATGCTCGCCCAGGCTCTGCAGCGTCAGCGCCAGGTTGTTCAGCCCTTCGGGGAAATCCGGCTGCACCGCCAGCGCCCGGCGATAAGCCGCCACCGCCTCCGCCTTCATCCCGGCCAGATCGAGCGCGTTGCCCAGGCTGGCGAGCAGTTCGGGCACCGGCGGGCAGCCGGCGACCGCCTGCTGGAAACAGCTCCGGGCCTCGCCTGCATGGCCGGCGGCCAGACTCGCGCTGCCCGCGCGGAACAGCGTCTCCGTCCGCTGCCATGCCACATCCACGGCGGGCCGGGGCGCGGCCACCGCGCCGCAGCAGTGCTTGAACTTGCGCCCGCTGCCACATGCGCAGGGCTGATTACGGTCGTTCTTCATGGAGGCGGTTCTACGAGGTTGGCCGGGGAAACCGCGCGCGCCCGGGGGAACGCGACCGCCATCCGGAGAGCGGGATGGAGGCAGGCGGACGAGCGTGCGGCCGGCGCAAGCTGGTGCGGCAGCGCCTGGCTCGGGGCACTTTAGAAGCCTGCCACCGTCAATTCGCGAACCGTCTCATTACCATTCTGTAATCCACCGCCGCAGCGGCTTCATCTATAAAGGCGACCATGAAAATACTGACGGTCGAGGACGAGCCCAAGCTCGCGAATTACCTGCGCAAGGCGCTGACGCAGCTCGACCATGTGGTGGACATCGCCTACGACGGCAAGACCGGCCTGCATCTGGCGCGTGAAAGCCACTACGACCTCATCATCCTCGACGTGATGCTGCCGGCGCTGGACGGCTTCGCGGTGCTGGGCGAGCTGCGCAAGCACAGCTGCGTACCGGTGCTGATGCTCACCGCCCGCCACAGGGTCGAGGAGAAGGTGCGCGGCCTGCAGGAGGGCGCGGACGACTATCTCGTCAAACCCTTCGCCCTGTCCGAACTGCTCGCCCGCGTCCAGGCCCTGCTGCGGCGCAGCCAGGCCGCCGCCACCACCCAGGCGGAACCCAACATCCTCACGCTGGAAGACCTGGAGGTAGACCTGCTCCGCCGCAAGGCCAGCCGCAGCCACACCCGTCTGGACCTGACGCCCAAGGAGTTCGTGCTGCTGACGCTGCTCCTGCGCCGCAGCGGCGAGGTGCTGTCCCGCACCGTGCTGGCCGAGCAGGTGTGGGACATGAATTTCGACAGCAACACCAACGTCGTCGAAGTCGCCGTGCGCAGGCTGCGCAGCAAGATCGACGATCCCTACGAAAAGAAGCTGCTCCACACCGTGCGCGGCATGGGCTACGTCCTGGAAAGCCGCTGAACATGGCCCTTCAGCATCCCGAGTCCCTGCGCACCTGGTTGTCCCAGTGGCTCGCCATCCAGAGCCTCATCTGCCTCGGCAGCGTCTGCCTGGCCGTATATGTCGCACTCGATTTCAGCCTGGCGGCCCGGCGGGCGCAGACGACCGAGCATCGCCAGCGCATCATCGAACAACTGGTGACCAAGGTCCGGCTGCCGGAAGACGTCAACCAGCTGGAACGCAAGCTGAACGCGCTGTTCGAGGGCAATCCCAATCTGCACCTGGAGCTCAGCTCGGCGAACAGCGGCCTGCTCTACCGCTCGCCCGAGCACCAGTTTCCCGATACCGCCCATGGGCAGATCGTGACCTTCGAGGTCGATCTGCCCATGTTGCCCGGCGAGAAGGTGCAGGCGACGCTCGCGGAGGATCTTTCCGCCGACATCCACCTGCAGACCCGCCTGGCCTGGATCCTGTTCGCCAGCGCCCTCGGCGGTGCGGCGATGATCTCCATCGGCGGCGCCTGGCTCACCCGGCGGGCACTGGCGCCGGTCAACAACCTGGCGCGGCAGGCGACCACGCTGTCGCCGGAGCGCCTCACCGAGCGGCTGGACGGCAGCGGACAGGCAGAGGAACTGCAGCCGCTGGTCACCCAGTTCAACGCGGTGCTGGAGCGGCTGGAGCGCGCCTACGTGCAGCTCGAAGGCTTCAATGCCGACGTCGCCCACGAACTGCGCACACCGCTGGCAACCCTGATGGGCGAGAGCGAACTCGCCCTCAAGGGCCGCTACAGCGCGGACGAACTGCGTGACGTTGTCGCCTCCAACCTGGAAGAGCTGCAGCGCCTTTCCCGCCTGGTGAACGACATGCTCTTCCTCTCCAATGCCGACCGCGGCGTCAAGGCCAGGGGCAGCTGGACGCCCAGCCTGGCGATGCTGGTGGCCGAGGTGGTCGAGTACCACGACGCCGCCTTGATGGAGGCCGGCCTGACGGCCATCGTCGTCGGCGACGGCTGCGCGCATGTGGACCGCCGCCTGCTGCGCCAGGCCCTGTCCAACCTGCTCTCCAACGCCACCCGTTACGCGCCTGCGGGCAGCGCGATCAAGATCACCATCGTCACCCTGTCGGAAGGCGAAATCGCCTTCTCGGTCAGCAACAGCGGAACGGAAATCGCCGCCGAGCACCTTCCCCGCTTGTTCGACCGCTTCTATCGCACCGACAGCGCCCGCGAATACCGGGGCGACAACAACCACGGCCTCGGCCTGGCCATCGTCGCCGCCATCGCCCGCATGCATGGCGGCCGCGTCTACGCCAACTCGGCGAACGGCAGGACGACCGTGGGCTTCCTCATCCCCATCGGCCCGGCCACACGGCCGGACACGGAGAGGCAGGCCTCGCCAGACGGCGTTCCGGCGCGGGAAAACGGCTGAAGATCGGGAATGCAGACGGCTCAAAAACACCGCCGGAAAAGACAAACGGCCTGTCAGCAAGCTGACAGGCCGTTCCATGTTTGGCGCGCCCGGCGCGATTCGAACGCACGACCCCTGCCTTCGGAGGGCAGTACTCTATCCAGCTGAGCTACGGGCGCGGAGGCGATGCGGCGGGGTGGGAGGCACCCCGAGCAAGGCGCGCAAGCATATACCGCTTCATATGGAATGTCCATCCGCGCTGCCATAATGGTTTTTCCGTGGCTATAATTCGCGCTTTGCCTCGCGCCAGTCAAAGGACCCTAGCATGTCGGAACCCAGCGCCCCGAGCGCCGCCCTGCGGCCCCAACGCCTCGCCTTGCCCGCCGTCGCCGTGCTCGCAGCTGTGCTGCTGGCTGGCTGTGGCAAGAAGGAATCGGTTGACCCCGAACTCACCGCCACCCTGATCCAGCCGGTTGCCCGGGTGGAACTGAAGGTGGAAACGGTGGCACCGGGCAGCCGTACCGGTGAGCAGATCTACAAGAGCATCTGTGGCAGCTGTCACGAGGCTGGCGTGCTGGGCGCGCCCAAGTCCGGCGACGCCGGCGCCTGGAAGCCGCGTCTGGCACAAGGCTTCGACGGCCTGACCGAAGTGGCCATCCACGGCAAGAACGCCATGCCCCCGCGCGGCGGCGGCAGCGACCTGACCGACACCGAAGTGAAGCGCGCGGTGGCCTTCCTCGCCAACAAGGCGGGTGCCGGCTTCACCGAGCCGGCGGTGGAATAAACCGGGACGGCAGCGAAGCGGCGGTCGACGACCCCGCTTCTGGCCGGTGCGGCGCTTCCGCGGAGGCTCGGCACCGGGTGCAAAAAGAAGGGCGGCCTTGCGGGGTCGCCCTTCTTTTTTTGTCCGCAGCAGAACCGCTACGGCGGCTCAAGCCGGACCACTCTTGTCCTTGCTCTCCAGCATCGCCATCAGATTGGCAAGACGTGCCTTGCCTTCTTCCTTGGTCACCGGCGCAGCGGCCTTGCGATCGTTCATCTTGATGTCGCCGCCCATCTCCGGGATGAAGCGGCTGGGTTCGCAGATGCGGAACTCCTTGCCCATCTTGCGCCGCTCGCAATAGGTGATGTTGAGGCTGCGCTGGGCGCGGGTGATGCCGACGTACATCAGCCGGCGTTCCTCATCCACCTTGTCCTCGTCGATGCTGCTCTGGTGCGGCAGCATGCCTTCCTCGACGCCAATCAGGAACACATGGGGAAACTCCAGCCCCTTGGAGGCGTGCAGGGTGGCGAGCTGGACGCCGTCGAAGTCCGGGTCTTCCTTGTCCAGCATGGAGATCAGAGCGATGGTCTGAGTCAGTTCGAGCAGGTTCTTGCCGTCTTCCTCGCCCTTGCGCGTCAGCCAATTGACGAAGTCGCGCACATTGCTCCACTTGGACTCCGCCTCGCGGGTGCCGCAGTGTTCGAACAGCCAGGCTTCGTAGCGGATCGCCAGCAGCAGGTCTTCCAGCACCTGGCCGGCGGGCTCGCGCTGGGCGCGGTACTGGATGCGGTTGATGAAGTCGCCGAACTCGCGCAGCCCTTCCAGCTGCTTGGGCGTCAGATGCACGCTGGCGCCTTCCTCGAACATCGCGCCGAACAAGCCGACGTGGCGGGTCGTGGCATAGCGGCCCAGCGCCTCTATGGTGCTGGGGCCGATGCCGCGGCGTGGCGTGGTCAGCGAGCGGATGAAGGCGAGGTCGTCGTCCGGGTTCAGCAGCAGGCGCAGATAGGAGAGCAGGTCGCGGATCTCGGCGCGGTCGAAGAAGCTCTGGCCGCCAGACATCACATAGGGAATGCGCTGGTTGCGCAGCTGCTGCTCGATGATGCGCGCCTGGTGGTTGCCGCGGTAAAGGATGGCGTAATCCTTGAAGCGGGTGCGGGCCTCGAACTTGTGGGCGGTGATCTTCATCGCCACCCATTCGGCTTCGTGGTCGGCATCGCGGCAGTTGGTCACCGCGATCTGCTCGCCGGGGCCGTGCTCCGACCACAGCGTCTTCTCGAACAGCTTCTCGTTGTTGGAGATGACGGTGTTGGCCGCTTCCAGGATGCGGCGCGAGGAGCGGTAGTTCTGCTCCAGCTTGATGACCCGCAGCTTGGGGTAATCCGTCTGCAGCAGGCGCAGATTCTCCACGTCGGCGCCGCGCCAGGCATAGATGGCCTGGTCGTCGTCGCCCACTGCGGTGAAGGCGCCGCGCACACCGCAGAGCTGGCGCAGCAGGCGGTACTGGGCGCGGTTGGTGTCCTGGTACTCATCCACCAGCAGGTAGCGCAGGCGGTTCTGCCAGCGCTCGCGCACCTCGTCGTTGGTTTCGAAGAGATGCACCGGCAGCGAGATGAGATCGTCGAAATCCACCGCCTGGTAGGCGCGCAGGGTGCGCTCGTACTCGCCGAAGACCTTGGCGGCGGCGAAGGAAAGCTCGTTGTCGGCCAGCTTCACCGCCTCTTCCGGCGGAATCATCGCGTTCTTCCACGACGAGATCTGCCACTGCATCTGCTTGGCGATGCCCTTGTCGCCCTCGCTGGCGACGTCGGACACGATCTGCACCGTGTCGGAGGCGTCCAGGATGGAGAACTGCTTCTTCAGGCCGCAGTGCTGCGCCTCCTGGCGGATGATGCGAACGCCCAAGGCGTGGAAGGTGCAGACGGTGAGGCCGGTGGGCGCGCGGCCGCCCATCAGGTGGGCGACCCGCTCCTGCATCTCCTTCGCCGCCTTGTTGGTGAAGGTGATGGCGCCGATGTTGTTGGCACTGAGGCCGCAGCCGTTGATGAGGTGGGCGATCTTGTGGGTGATGACGCGCGTCTTGCCGCTGCCGGCGCCGGCCAGCACCAGACAGGGGCCGTCCAGGTAATAGATCGCTTCGCGCTGGGGAGCATTGAGAAGGGCGGACATCGGGCAGGAGTCGGGCAGGAATAAGGCTGAGCAGGACAGAGACGGCGCCAGAACCGCAGGCGGCGCGGGGCAGAAACGAAGGCGCCACCCCGGAGGGCGGCGCGGGCGGAATTCTAACCGATGGGGCGGGCGGCTCCGGCCGCCGGGCGCTCAGCGGCCCAGCGAGCCGAACACCTTCTTCGCCAGGCTGCCGGCGGCGGACACCGGATCGCGGCGGATCTCGCGCTCTTCCTCGGCGATCATCAGGAACAGGCCGTCCAGCGCCTTGCGCGTCACATAGCCTTCCACCTTGGCGTCCTCCGCCTTCACCAGGCCCAGGCTGGCGCCCTGGCCGGCGAACTGGTTGTACAGGCCGGACAGCGCCAGCTTGTCGGTGTTCTTCTTCACCACCGGCAGGAAGAGCTGGGTCAGGCGGCTTTCGGTCTTGCTGCGGAAGTACTGGGTGGCGGAGTCGTCGCCGCCGCTGAGGATGCGCTTGGCGTCATCCACGCTCATCGCCTTCACCGCATCCACCAGCAGGTTGCGAGCTTCCGGCACCGCGGCCTCGGCGGCGCGGTTCATGGCGGTGACCAGCTCGTCCAGATCCTTGCCACGACCGCTCATGCGCAGCAGCGGCTCGGCCTGGGAGAGGCCTTCCGGCAGCGGAATCTTGACCTTGGGATTGGCGAGGAAGCCATCCTGCCGGCCGAGGGCGGCCACCGCCTGGGCGGCACCCTGGGTCAGCGCCTCCTTGAGGCCGCCGGTGGCTTCGCTGCTGCTCAAGGCCGCCAGCCCCGCCGCCCAGGCGGGAACGGCGAACAGCATGAGGGCGAAAAACTTGAGGATGGTGCGCATCTTCTTCTCCATGTTCTGGCCGGAGCGCGGGCGCGGTCCGGGGCGACCATCCTCATGCCTGGCGCGCGGCTTGTCCAGCCGCAGACGCCGGCAGGCCGGGCGCTGGCTCAGTCCAGCCCGAACTCGAAGGTGCTCACCACCCGCAGGCGCTTGCCTATGGTGCGGCCGGTGCTGTCGTGATCGCCGCCGTCATCGTCCAGCACCCGGATCACGCCCTGGTTGGCGCTCTTCAGCGGGCCCAGCGCGGCGCCGGCGTCGGCGGCGAACCTGGCGGCCTGCTCGCGGGCGTTGTGCGTCGCCTCCTGCAGCAGCCGCGGTTTGACGTCGTTGAAGCCACGCAGCTGGAAGCGCGGGCCGCCCGCTCCTTCGTTGTCACCGCTGAGCTGGATGCCGGCCTGGATCAGCGGATCCACCTTGCCGGCGGCCTGCGCCACCACCTCCACCCGGGCGGACTTCACCGTCACCTGGCCGAGGCCGTTGAAACGCAGCGGCACGTTGGAGGAGCCCCATTCGCGGGCATAGAGATCCTGCACCTGCAGCGGCCGTACTTCGATCTCCGCATCCTCGAAGCCCTGCTCGCGCAGGAAGGCGATGACCCGCTCGCGGTCACCGTTGAGCGCCTGCTGCACCGCGCCGAACTCATTGCCGCCGCGGCGGAAACCCAGCGTCCAGATGGCGAAGTCGCTCTTCACCTCCTGTTCGGCCAGGCCTTTCACGGTGATGGAGCGGTCCGCCAGGCGGAAGCGCTCCATGCCCTGCCCGACCAGCCAGCCGCCCAGGGCGATGCCGCCGCCCAGCAGCAGCGCGGAGAAAAAACCTATGCGGGTATCCGCCACGATGGGCTCCCTTCATGCATGCGAAGCCGGCATGGTAGGAAAGCCGCGCCGCCGCGGCTGTGAGGGAATGCAAGAAGCCGCGGCCCGCGGACGGGCTCAGGCCGGCGAAGAACGCAGTCCGTAGGCCTGACCGCGGTGGAACAGGTACTCCACCCGCATCAGCGGGCCGCCGCTGCGGCTGGAGCGATAGCCGATGGCCTCCACCGTATCGCCCGCCTGCAGCTGCGGCACTTTCCAGGCGTTGAGGCGGGACAGCGGCGCCAGCTCCAGCGTCCATTCGGCGTCGCCCGGCGTGGCGAGCCGGGTGCGGGCGAGGAAGTCCGCCAGTTCCGGCGGCGAGGTCTGCGCCGGCAGGCTGCGCTGGGCGAGGTCCGCCGGCAGCGCCAGGCCGCTGGCCGGCTTCAGCACCAGTTCCGCATGCGGGTTCTGCCAGCGCACCGACTCCAGCGTGCCGGCGAGGTAGAGGGGGGCGGCGGTGTCGAAACCGCTCCAGCCGTGGTGGGCACGCGCCAGCAGCGGGCTCATGCCGGCCGCGCCGACGGCGAACAGGAAGCATCGTCTATCCATCGCTCTCTCCGGGGAACAGCCGCGGGTTGCGGCAGCCGGTTCGATGCGGCAAGCGCCGCCGGAGTTCTCAGACGTAGGCGATGGCGCGACCGCAGGCGATGACGCCTATCCACAGCGTGAGGGACAGCACCGCCTGGGTGCCGGCGGACTCGTCCGCCTTCTCCAGCCCGCGGCGCAGGTGGAACAGCGCCGCGTTCACGCCGGCAGCGAAGATGAGGAAGAGCTTCAGCTGGAAGGCGGGATGCATCAGCAGGCCGGCGGCATCGGCAGCGAACATCACAAGCCCGCTGGCGGCGGCGAGCAGAAAGCCGACTAGGCTCACCGGCAAGGCCAGCCGCGCCAGCGCCTGCAGCGGAATCACCCGCCCCAGGCCGGCGAGGCGCAGGTCCAGCACCACCAAGCTGCCGAACAGCAGGCCGATGCCGATGATGTGGACCACCTCCAGCGCCGGATAGGCCCACAGGGATGCGCGCAGCGCCTCGCCCATGGATCAGGCCACGCCGCGAGTGCCCGCGCCGCGCGCCGGCATCAGACCACGCCGGCGCCGTGGGCCTGCTGGTCGGCCCAGTAGGAGGAACGCACCATGGGGCCGCAGGCGGCGTTGCGGAAGCCCATCTTCAGCGCTTCGGTCTCGAACATCTTGAAGGTGTCCGGATGCACGTAGCGCAGCACCGGCAGATGGCCGCCGGAGGGCTGCAGGTACTGCCCGATGGTGAGCATGTCCACATCGTGGGCGCGCAGGTCGCGCATCACTTCGAGGATTTCCTCGTCGGTCTCGCCCAGGCCGACCATGAGGCCGGACTTGGTCAGCACGTCCGGATGGTTGGCCTTGAATTCCTTCAGCAGGCGCAGGGAGTAGTCGTAGTCGGCACCCGGGCGTGCCTGCTTGTACAGCCGCGGCACGGTTTCCATGTTGTGGTTCATGACGTCCGGCGTGGCCTCGGCGAAGATCTGCAGGGCGATCTCCATGCGGCCGCGGAAGTCGGGCACCAGCACTTCGATGGTGGTGCTGGGCGAGGCCTGGCGGGTGTGCTGTATGCACTCGACGAAGTGGCGGGCGCCGCCGTCGCGCAGGTCGTCGCGGTCCACCGAGGTGATCACCACGTAGTTCAGCCGCATGGCGGCGATGGTCTTGGCCAGATCCACCGGCTCGTTGGGATTGAGCGGCTCCGGGCGGCCATGGCCGACGTCGCAGAAGGGGCAGCGGCGGGTACAGATGTCGCCCATGATCATGAAGGTGGCCGTGCCCTTGCCGAAGCATTCATGGATGTTGGGGCAGGAGGCTTCTTCGCAGACGGTGTGCAGCTTGTGCTCGCGCAGGGTCTGCTTGATCTCGTTGAAGCGTTCGGCTTCCTGGCCCGCGCCGAGCTTGATGCGGATCCACTCCGGCTTCTTGAGCCGTTCGGCGGGAACGATCTTGATCGGGATGCGGGCGGTTTTTTCCGCGCCGCGCTGCTTGCGGGCTGGGGTGTCCATACGCTCTCTCATTTGCGGGTCGCGGCCGTACGGGTAGCGCGGCCGGCCGCCATTATCGCCTGCTTTTCAATCGGCTGCGGCGGAGCTGGCCAGATTGGCTGTGCCCTCGGCGGCCACCTCGGAAACCGGCGGCAGCAGGCGCAGCAGGTGGCCCAGCAGGCGTTCGCCCACCGCGGCGACATCGTCGGCGATGCCGAAATCCCGCAGCCGTATGGTCTTCAGGCCTTCGTAGCCGCAGGGGTTGATCCAGGTGAAGGGCGCCAGATCGGCATTCACGTTCAGCGCCAGGCCGTGGTAGCTGCAGCCGTTGCGCACCCGCAAGCCGAGGGCGGCGATCTTGGCGCCGTCGATGTAGACGCCGGGTGCGCCGGCCTTGCGCTCGGCAGCGAGGCCGTAGCCGGCCAGGCAGTCGATCAGCGCCTGCTCCATCAGGAACACCAGCTCGCGCACCTTGAGGCCGCGCCGACGCAGGTCCAGCAGCAGGTAGGCCACCAGTTGGCCGGGACCGTGGTAAGTGATCTGGCCGCCGCGGTCTATCTTCACCAGCGGAATGCCGGCCTCCCGGCCGGCGGGCAGCAGGTGCTCGGCGAGGCCGGCCTGGCCCAGGGTGTAGACCGGCGGATGCTCCAGCAGCCAGATCTGGTCCGGGGTGTCGTCGTCGCGCCCGGCGGTGAAGAGGCGCATGGCCTCCAGCGCCGGCTCGTAGTCGACCAGGCCGAGCCGCTTGACCAGCAGATCGCCGGCCACGGCTGCGGTCTGGCCGCTGGCGGTCAAAGGACCACCTTCACCATCGGATGGGAAGTCAGCTCCCGGTAGAGGTTGTCCACCTGCAGCTGGGAGATGGCGCGGAAGGTGCACGTCACCGCCAGGTAGTTGCCCTTGCTGGAGGGGCGCATCTCGATCGCGGCGGCATCGAAATCCGGCGCATGCCGCAGCACCACTTCCACCACCGCCTGGGCGAAACCTTCCACCCGGGCACCCATGACCTTGATCGGAAAATCGCAGGGATATTCGATCAGGGTCTGTCTTTCTTGATTGTTTTCGTCAGCCACCGCGCATCACCGTCGTCTTGAATGCCTGATACCAGGCGTACATCTGTTCACTCACAGGCCCTGGCCTGCCCTCGCCCACCGGCCGCCCGTCCAGGCGGGTGATCGCCAGCACTTCGCGGGTGGAAGAGGTCATCCACACCTCGTCCGCGCTGCGCACCTCGTCTTCCAGGATCTCCCGCACCTGATGCGGCAAACCGTTGCTGGCGGCCAGCTCCAGCACCACATCGTAGGTGATGCCGGACAGCATCAGATGGCTCTTGGGCGGCGCCAGCAGCACGCCATCGCGGACGATGAAGATGTTGGAGGCGGAGCCCTCGGTGAGGAAGCCGTCGCGGAACAATACGGTCTCGTGGCAGCCGTGGTCCACCGCATGCTGGCGCAGCAGGCAGTTGGCGAGCAGCGAAGTGGTCTTGAGATCGCAGCGCAGCCAGCGGAAATCCGCCGCGCTCACCGCGCTGGCACCGCTTGCGCGCAACTCCCGGGGCGGGCTGCTCAGGGCCTCGCTCATCAGGAACACTGAGGGCCGGACCACCTCCGGGAAGGCGTGGTTGCGGCGCATGTCGGCACCGCGGGTAACCTGCAGGTACAGCGACTGGTCGTCCCAGGGGTTGCGATCCACCACCTCGCGCACCATCGCCGCCCACTCTTCCGCCGGATGCGGGTTCGGCAGCCGCATGGCCGCCAGCGTGCCGGCCAGCCGGGCGAGGTGCTCGTCCAGCCGGAAGGGCCGGCGGGAGTACACCGGAATGACCTCGTAGGCGCCGTCGCCGAACAGGAAGCCCCGGTCCATCGGCGACACCTGGGCGTCTTCCAGTGGCAGGTAGCGGCCGTTCAGGTAGCACAAGCTCATCGACGCCTCCGGGGGTCGGGTCAGGCGGTTACAGGTTCTTGATCCACAGCACCAGGGCGTCCCACAGGCGGCCGAAGAAGCCGGCCACCGGCACGTCCTGCAGGGCGACAACCGGGTATTCGCCTATGGTCTTGTCGTCCAGCGTGAGCTTGAGGGTGCCGACCTCCTGGCCCTTCTGCAGCGGTGCCAGCACCGGCTGACGGCTTTCCAGCGTGGCCACCACCTTCTCCGCCTGGCCCTTGGGCAGGGACATGACGAAGTCGGAGGTGAAGCCCACCGCCACTTCATTGGCCTTGCCCTTCCACACGCGGAACTGGGACAGCGACTGGTCGGCGGAGTAGAGCTTCACCGTGTCGAAGAACTGGAAGCCGAAGTTCAGCAGCTTGAGTGATTCCTGGGCACGCACCGCGTCGGAGTCGGCGCCCAGCACCACCGAGATCAGCCGGCGCGGGCCGCGCTGGGCGGAGGAGATGAGGCAGTAACCGGCGGTACTGGTGTGGCCGGTCTTCATGCCGTCAACCGTGCTGTCCAGCCACAGCAGGCGGTTGCGGTTGGGCTGGGTGATGCCGTTGTAGCTGTACTCCTTCATGGAGTAGAGGCTGTAGAACTCGGGGAAGTCGCGGATGATGGCCGCGGCCAGCAGGGAGAGGTCGCGCGCGGTGGTGTAGTGCTGCGGGTCCGGCAGACCGGTGGAGTTCATGAAGTGGGTGCCGGTAAGGCCGATGCGCTTGGCTTCGCGGTTCATCAGCGCGGCGAAGGCCTCCTCGCTGCCGGCGATGAGTTCGGACAGGGCGACGCAGGCGTCGTTGCCGGACTGCACGATCACCCCGCGGATCAGCTCCTGCACCGTGACCGGCTTGCGCGGCTCGATGAACATCCGCGAGCCTTCCTGCCGCCAGGCGGCGTCGGACACCGGCACCGGCTGGTCGAGGGCGATGGTGCCCGCCTTGATCGCCGCGAAGGTGAGGTAGGCGGTCATCAGCTTGGTCAGCGAGGCCGGCTCGATGCGCTCGTCCGGCGTGTTGGACGCCAGCACTTGGCCAGTGGCGTGGTCCATCAGCACCCAGGCCTTGGCGGCGAGGGCGGGGGCCGGAATGGCCTGGGCGGAAGCGGTCAGGGAGAAAAACGAAAGCAGCAGGGCAAATACGGCGGTGAAGAGACGCATGGAGAAAACCTGATGTGGGGGGAGGGACAGCGGGCGGGGCGGGCAATTATAGGACGCACCCCGTACCCGGACCACGACGGACAGCCTTTGTTTCAACCGCTGGCGTTTTTTCTTCCAGTCTCAGCACCGGCGCGGCAAAAAGGACGATTGGCGGCGATGGCGAACAGACGCGGAAAGCGCGGCCGGCAGCGGGTTCCGCCGCCAGCATTTCCCAATCCGGGGAGCCGGCCGCCGCGCAGGGCGGCCCGGCCTGGCGCGCTCAGCGCTGGACGACGAATGGCTTGAGCTTGAGCACGGCGGCGATGCGGTCCGCCGCGCTGCGGGCTTCATCCACGCTGGCATAGGGCCCGGCGTGCAGGCGGAAGCGGCCGCCGTCGGCGTACAGCTCCAGGCTCTGGGCAAAGGCGGCCAGTTCCTTGGCCACGGTGTCGCGGAAGCCCTCGGCGTTGTCGCGCGAAGAGAAGGCGCCCAGCTGCAGGAAGATGCCGGTGCCGGTCGCCGAACTGGGCGGCTTCAGCGCAGGTTCGCCGGATTCGCCCGGCGCGCCGGCCAGCGGTGCGAGCTGGGCGGCGCTGGGGCCACTGCGGCCGCGCAGCGGCGGCACCGGATCGGCGTCGGCGTACATCGGCAGCTCGCCCGGCAGGATCTGCTCCACCTCCACCTCGGTGCTGCCGCTGTTTACATAGCCGAGCTTGTAGGCGGCGGTGTAGGAGAGGTCCATCACCCGGCCCTTGTGGAAGGGGCCGCGGTCGTTGATGCGCACCACCACCGAGCGGCCGGTGGCGACGCTGGTGACCCTCGCGTAGCTGGGAATCGGCAGCGTCGGATGGGCGGCGGTCATCGCGTACATGTCGTAGGGCTCGCCGCTGGAGGTGGCCTGGCCGTGGAAACGGCGGCCGTACCAGCTGGCGACGCCACGCTCGCGATAGGGCGCCAGCGCGGTCGCCGGCACGTAGTTCTGGCCGAAGACATTGTAGGGGCGGTTGGCGAAGCGGTGCAGCGGCTCCAGCCGCGGCTGGGCGTCCGGGATGAGTTCGAGGTTATCCGGCGGGACGTCTTCCGGGCCGTCATCCTTGTAGTAGCCGCCGCCACGGCGGGTGGTGGCCTTGGGCGCGGTGGCCGGCGCTTCGCTGCGCGGGCCGCTGCTGCCGCTGGCGGTGCTGTCCGGCGCGCGGGTGGGCGTACTGCCGCAGGCGCTCAGCAGGGCGCAGGCGGTAGCCGCGCACAGCAGGCTGAGGGGAGAAGCGGGGCGAAAGGCGGCGTTGCGGCGCGCCCCGGGCACCAAGGCTGCGGAGGGTCGTAGTGTCGTCATCTCGTTCGCCGCAGCCTATTTGGGAGACGAGAGGCGGCTGCGCTGTATGCTCATCAGGATACCTACCCCAAGACACAGGGTGACCAGGGCGGTTCCCCCGTAGCTCACGAAAGGCAGCGGTACCCCCACCACCGGCAGGATGCCGCTCACCATGCCCATGTTCACGAAAGCATAGGTGAAGAAGATCATGGTGATCGCCCCGCCGAGCAGTTTGCTCGCCAGTGTGGGGGCGTTGATCGAGATCTGGAAGCCGCGCGCCAGCAACAGCACGTAGATGATGAGCAGCACGATGGCACCAGCCAGACCCAGCTCTTCCGCCAGCACGGCGAAGATGAAGTCGGTGTGGCGCTCGGGCAGGAAGGCGAGGTGGGTCTGGGTGCCGGCCATCCAGCCCTTGCCGAGCACGCCGCCGGAGCCGATGGCGATGGTGGACTGGATGATGTGGAAGCCCTTGCCCAGCGGGTCCTGCGTCGGGTCCAGCAGGGTGCACACCCGGTGCTTCTGGTATTCGCGCAGGCCGTACCAGTCCACGCCCGGCTGGCACAGGGTGTCGCCGAAGGCGACGATGCTGCCGATGCCGATGATGCCGACCAGCGCCACCGGCACGATCAGCTTCCACGACAGGCCGGCGAAGAAGATCACGTAGAAACCGGCGGCGGTCACCAGCAGGCTGGTGCCCAGATCCGGCTGGATCAGAATCAGCCCCACCGGCACCACCAGCAGCAGGCCGGCGACGATGAAGTCGCGGAAGGCGATCTGGCCTTCGCGCTGCTGGAAGTACCAGGCCAGCATCAGCGGCATGGCGATCTTCATCAGCTCCGAGGGCTGGATGCGGGTGACGCCAACGTGCAGCCAGCGCTGTGCGCCCTTGGACACCTCGCCGAACAGTTCCACCGCCACCAGCAGCACCACGCCGACGATGTACAGCGGCAACGCCAGCGACAGCATGCGCTGGCTGGAGATCTGCGCCGCCGCCCACATCGCCGCCAGCGCGACCACGGTGTTGATGGTCTGCGCCTCCAGCCGGTCGGGCGAGGCGCTGATCATCAGGAAATAGGCGTAGCCCAGCAGCGCGCCCAGGATCAGCATCAGCTGCGGATCGATGGGGCGCAGGAAGGCGCGCAGCAGGCCCAGCGGGTGGAAGCGGCTCTCGGTCATTCGTCGCTCTCCGCGGCATCCACGTCTTCGACCGCCGGCTGGTTGGGGCGCTTGCCGAGCAGGTAGTAATCCATCACCAGGCGGGCGATGGGCGCGGCCGACTGGGCGCCGAAACCGCCGTTCTCCACTAGCACCGCCAGCGCGATCTTGGGCTCGTCCGCCGGCGCGTAGGCGATGAACCAGGAGTGGTCGCGCAGGCGCTCGCTGACCCGGCCCTCGACGTACTTCGCCCCCTTGAGCGAGAACACCTGGGCAGTCCCGGTCTTGCCGCCGACTGAATAGGGCGCGTTGCCGAAGGCGCGGGCGCCGGTACCGGCCTTGGTCACATCCACCATGGCGGTGCGCACCGCGGCCACATGCTCCGGCTTGAGGCCAAGCTGACGCACCGGCTCCGGCTCCACCACCCGCTTGGCGCTGCTGCGGTTATCCACCACATGGCGCACCAGGTGCGGCCGGTACACGTTGCCGCCATTCACCACCGCCGCCAAGGCGTTGGCCATCTGCAGCGGGGTATAGGCGTTGTAGCCCTGGCCGATGCCGACCGAGATGGTCTCGCCGCCGAACCAGCGCTGCTGCTCCGGCCGGCGGAAGCGGCGCTTCTTCCAGTCCGGCGACGGCAGCACGCCCTCGGCCTCGCCGGGAATGTCGATACCGGTGCGGGAACCGAAGCCCAGCGGCGACATGAAGCGGGCGATGCCTTCGATGCCGAGATCGTTGGCGAGCTGGTAGTAATAGGTGTTGCAGGACACCACGATGGACTTGTGCAGATCCACCATGCCGTGGCCACCCACCTTGTCGTCCATGAAGCGGTGGCCGCCGAAGGCGAAGAAGCCGGGGTCGGCAATGGCCTGGCCAGGGGTGCGCTTGCCGGTGGTCAGCCCCGCCAGCGCCATGAAGGGCTTGAAGGTGGAGCCGGGCGGATAGGCGCTGAAGATGGCGCGGTTGAGCAGCGGATGGTCGGGCGAATCGTTGAGCGCTTTCCAGTCCTGGGTGGAGATGCCATCCACGAACAGGTTGGGATCGAAGGTGGGCGTGGACACCAGCGCCAGCACGCCGCCGGTGGCCGGCTCTATCGCCACCATGGCGCCACGGCGGTTGCCGAACGCGGCCTCGGCCACCTTCTGCAGCTCGATGTCCAGCGTCAGCTCCAGGTCGTTGCCGGCCATGGGCGAAGTGCGCGACAAGCGCCGCACCGCCCGGCCGCCGGCATTCACTTCCACCTGTTCGACGCCGGTGGTGCCGTGCAGCTCGGCCTCGTAGGACTGTTCCAGGCCGCTCTTGCCGATGTATTCCGAGCCGCGATAGTTGGCGGTTTCGCCACGCTCCTCGATGCGCTCGACGTCACGATCGTTGATGCGGCCGATGTAGCCCACCACATGGGAGGCGGTGGCGCCCTGCGGGTAATCGCGGAACAGGCGGGCCTGCACCTCGACGCCGGGGAAGCGGTAGCGCTGGGAGATGAAGCGCGCCACTTCGTCATCGCTCAAGCGAGTGCGTATGGGAACGCTCTCGAAGTTGCGGCTTTCTTCGAGGATCTTGCGGAAACGCCGGCGATCGCGCTGCTCTATGGTCAGCACCTCGGCGAGACGGTCTATGGTCTCGTCCAGGTTGCCGGCGCGCGAGGGTGTGATCTCCAGCGTGTAGGCAGCGTAGTTGCGCGCCAGCACCACGCCGTTGCGGTCCGCGATGGTGCCGCGGTTGGGCACCACCGGCAGCAGGGCGATGCGGTTGTCTTCGGCCCGGGTGTGGAAGTAGTCGTGCCGCACCACCTGCAGATAGTAGAAGCGGGCGGCGAGCAGGCCGAAGCAGACGAGTACGAACAGCCCGGCCACCACCACGCGGCGGCGAAAGCGCCAGCTTTCCTGGTCGGGGGTACGGAACTCCGTCATTGCGCGCGCCGGCTCAGATGGGACGGTTCTCGTCCCGCTCCACCGGCTGGTACTGCGGCAGCAGCAGCAGGAAGCTCACCGGCACCCACAGCAGCACGCCGGTGAAACTGGAGAGGAAGTACAGCCAGCCGGGGAACTCGGCACCCGCCAGCAGGCGCACGATCACCATCAGCAACTGCGCCGCCAGCAGCATGGGCAGCACGTGCAGCGCCTGCTGCACCAGCGGGAACCACATCAGCCGGCGGGCGAAGCGCCCCGCCAGATAGGCGACCACCACATAGGCCAGCGCATGCTGGCCCATGGCCGCGCCCTGGCCGATGTCCACCAGCAGGCCGAAGACGAAGCCGGCACCCATGCCGATGCGCAGCGGCTCGCGGATGCACCAGAAGGCCAGCACCAGCGCCACCCAGTCGGGCACGCCGGGGAAGGTGCCGGTGGGCACATAGGCCAGACCCAGCGCCAGGATCAGGCTGAAGTAGATGAACCACAGCTTGACCGGCAGCAGGATGCGGCTGGAACGGTTGGTCGGTTGCATGTCAGTCCTCCGGGCTGGCCACGGCGACGCTGCCGCGGAGCAGGCAGGACGTGCGATGCGGGAAGCGCGTCATTTCAGGGCACCCCGGTTTTCTCGGCAGGCGCCGGCTGCGGCAGCGGCGGCGGCAGTTCCGCGCGGCCCAGCACCAGCACCTGGATGCTGCGTTCGATGCCGGCCAGCGGCTCGCAGACGATGCGGGCAAAGGCTTCCGCCTCCCGGTCCACCGCCGCTACTTCCGCCACCGGCAGGCCGGGCAGGAAAACGCCGTCCAGCCCGGAAGTGACCAACCGGTCGCCCGGCTGGATGTCCGCGCTGGCGATCACGAAGCGCAGCTCCAGCCGTCCCTGGCCGGTACCGAACAGCACGCCGCGCAGGCCGTTGCGCAGCACCTGCACCGGGATCGCCTGGTTGCGGTCAGTCAGCAGCGTGACTTCGGACTGGATGGGATAGACCCGCGTCACCTGGCCGATGACGCCGCTGGCATCCACCACCGCCAGCCCCGGCTCGACGCCCTGCTGGGTGCCGCGGTCGAGGATGACCTTGCGCGAGAACGGATCCGGCGCGTTGTAGAGGATTTCCGCCGCCACGCTGCGCACGCCCACCCGCTGGGACATTTCGAGCAGGCCGCGCAGCTGTTGGTTCTCCTGCTCCAGCTGCTCGAAGCGCAGCAGGCGCTCGCCGCTGCCGAGCTGCTGGCGGCGCAGGTCGGCGTTGTCCAGCTGCACCTGGATCAGGGTGGCGAAGTAGTGGGAGGCGTTGCGCACGAAGTCGGCCGGCTTCGCGGCCGCCATCTGCAGCGGATAGGTGGCGACCGACAGGCCCTGCCGCAGCACTTCCAGGTAGCGGAACTTCAGGTCGGCCACCAGCAGCGCCAGGCAGACGCACACGAGCAGCATCAGCCGCGCCAAAGGCGCAGGGCCGCGCTTGAAGATCGGAGGCGGTTGATGGCCGACTAAGGACATCGCGGGATTCGGGGGTCGGCGTGAAAGAAAGGAAACTGCGGTGGCTTAAGGCCGGGGCCCGCGCCCGGCCTCGCCGGGCACGGCTGTGCGGAGCTCAGTCGGAAGTGAAGATGGAACCCAGCTTGTCCATCTTTTCCAGCGCCATGCCGCAGCCACGGGCCACGCAGGTCAGCGGCTCGTCGGCAACGATCACCGGCAGGCCGGTCTCTTCCATCAGCAGGCGGTCCAGGTCGCGCAGCAGCGCGCCGCCGCCGGTCAGCACCATGCCGCGGTCGGCGATGTCGGCGCCCAGTTCCGGGGGAGTCTGCTCCAGCGCGATCTTCACCGCGGACACGATCTGGTTCAGCGGCTCGGTCAGCGCCTCCAGGATTTCGTTCGAGGAAATGGTGAAGCTGCGCGGAATGCCCTCGGCGAGGTTGCGCCCCTTCACTTCCATCTCGCGCACTTCCGAGCCGGGGAAGGCGGAGCCGATTTCCTTCTTGATGTTCTCGGCGGTGGTGTCGCCGATCAACATGCCGTAGTTGCGGCGGATGTAATTGACGATGGCGTCGTCGAACTTGTCGCCGCCGACGCGCACGCTGCCGGCGTACACCATGCCGCCCAGCGAGATCACGCCCACTTCGGTGGTGCCGCCGCCGATGTCCACCACCATGGAACCGGTCGCATCCGACACCGGCAGGCCGGCGCCGATCGCCGCCGCCATCGGCTCTTCGATCAGGTACACCTGGGAAGCGCCCGCCGCCAGGGCCGCGTCGCGGATCGCGCGGCGTTCAACCTGAGTGGAGCCGCAGGGCACGCAGATGATGATGCGCGGGCTGGGCGACAGCAGACGGGAGTCGTGCACCCGCTTGATGAACTGCTTGATCATCTGCTCGGTAACGACGAAGTCGGCGATCACACCATCCTTCATCGGCCGGATCGCGGTGATGTTGCCGGGCGTCTTGCCCAGCATCTGCTTGGCGGCATGGCCCACCGCCTGGATGGTGCGCTTGGCGTTCGGCCCGCCTTCGGTGCGGATCGCCACCACCGAAGGCTCGTCGAGCACGATGCCCTTGCCGCGGACGTAGATCAGGGTGTTGGCCGTGCCGAGGTCAATCGCCAAGTCGTTGGAGAAATAGGAGCGCAGAAAGCCGAACATGGAAAATTCCGAAACCGGTGGAGAGGATGCATCGCCCGGGCGCGAGCGGCAACGGGACTGCCCCCGAACGGGGGGAAACGATTATGATAACCTACAAACCTTTGTCGACTAAGCAGGTTTTTGTTAACTCATGTCGCTCTCCAACGAACAAGTCGGGCACGTCGCGCGCCTCGCCCGCATCGCCCTGACCGAGGCAGAAACCGAGGCGACCCGGCGCAAACTGGACGGCATTTTCGGCCTCATCGAGCAGATGCAGGCGGTGGATACCACCGGCGTCGAACCCATGAGCCATCCGCAGGAACTCGCCACCCGCCTGCGCGAGGACGCCGTCATCGAAACCGATAGACGCGCCGCCTTCCAGGCCACCGCCCCGCAGACCGAGGCCGGACTCTACCTGGTCCCCAAAGTCATCGAATGACCCGGGCGGCCGCGGCAGACCCAGCGTCACCGCCGCCCGCCCTCTCCGTTTTCCAGCGACCATGATCAACGCCAGTCTCAAGACCTTGCGCGCAGCGCTCGACGCGCGGCAGATATCGAGCGTGGAACTCGCCACTTTGTTCCTCGACCGCATCCAGGCCGCCAATCCGGCGCTCAACGCCTTCATCACGGTGGACCGCGACGGCGCCCTCGCGGCCGCCCGCGCCGCCGACGCACGCATCGCCGCCAGCCAGGCCGGCCCGCTCACCGGCATTCCGCTCGCCCACAAGGATGTGTTCTGCACCGAAGGCGTGCTCACCACCTGCGGCTCGCGCATGCTGGCGAATTTCGTCAGCCCTTACGACGCCCACGTGGTCACCCAGCTGAAGGCCGCCGGCGCGGTCAACCTGGGCAAGACCAATATGGATGAGTTCGCCATGGGCTCGTCCAACGAAAACTCCTGGTTCGGCCCCGCGCGCAACCCCTGGAACACCGCCAAGGTGCCCGGCGGCTCTTCCGGCGGCTCGGCGGCGGCAGTGGCCGCCCGCCTGGCACCCATCGCCACCGGCACCGACACCGGCGGCTCGGTGCGCCAGCCGGCGGCGCTCACCGGCATTACCGGCATCAAGCCCACCTACGGCGTGGTCAGCCGCTACGGCATGATCGCCTACGCCTCCTCGCTGGATCAGGGCGGCGCTTTCGCCGCCTCGGCCGAAGACTGCGCGCCCCTGCTCAGCGCCATGGCCGGCTTCGATCCGCGCGACTCCACCAGCCTGGAACGCCCGACCGAGGACTACGCCCGCCTGCTCGCCGCGCCCGCCAGCGACAAGCCGCTCGCCGGCCTGCGCATCGGCCTGCCGCGCGAGTTCTTCGGCCCCGGCATGGCGGACGACGTGCGCGCCGCGGTGGAAGCCGCGCTGGCGCAGTATCGCGCGCTCGGCGCCGTCACCGTGGATGTGGACCTGCCCAACGCCAGGCTGGCCATTCCCGCCTATTACGTGATCGCCCCCGCCGAAGCCTCCAGCAACCTGTCGCGCTTCGACGGCGTGCGCTACGGCCACCGTGCCGCCGAGTACGGCAACCTGGACGACATGTATTGCAGGAGCCGCGCCGAAGGCTTCGGTGAAGAGGTCAAGCGCCGCATCCTGGTCGGCACCTATGTGCTGTCCCACGGCTACTACGACGCCTACTACCTGCAGGCGCAGAAGCTGCGCCGCCTGATCGCCGAGGACTTCCGCGCCGCCTTCACCCAGTGCGACGTCATCGCCGGCCCCACCAGCCCGACCACCGCCTGGGGCATCGGCGAGAAGACCGACGACCCGGTGCAGATGTACCTTTCGGACATCTACACCATCGCGGTGAACCTCGCCGGCCTGCCCGGCCTGTCCCAGCCCTGCGGTTTCGGTGCGGACGGCCTGCCGGTCGGCCTGCAGCTGATCGGCGACTACTTCGCCGAAGCCGGCCTGCTCAACGCTGCGCACCGCTACCAGCAAGTCACCGACTGGCATCTGCGCCGGCCGGAAGGCTGCGCCTGAGATGGTCGCGGCCCTGCGGCTCCGCCTCTCGCCGCGGCTGGCGGCCGGCCTCGCGGCCGCGCTGTTGCTGGCAGCCTGCGGCACGCCCGGCGTCAAGCCGGGCAGCGACGGCGCGCCGGTGCCGGAGAAAGTGCTGGAGCACCCATCCGAAGCCAAGGACCAGCTGAAGCCGATGCCGGTAGAGCCGCTGAACGTGCAGGCAGACTGCGCCTTCACCGACGAGGCCGGCTACTCCGCGCGGACCCGGCTGGACATCAGCAACGCCGAGGTGCACGGTTTCTCCGCCCGGGTAGACGTGCCGCGCCGCGGCAACTGCCGCTTCGACCTGGCCGACTTCCACCAGGTCAGGCGCGAACCGCATGTGGAGCTGCGCGCCAAGGACGGCTGCACCGTGAGCATGTGGGAACAGGGCGACCAGGTCACCGTGGCCTTCACCCAGTGCGCCAGCCGCTGCAGCCGCGGCACCTTCGAATACGTATGGCCGATCCTGCTGGACCGGTCCAGCGGCCAGTGCCACTGACCGCCTGAAACAACGGAAACGACCATGAGCAGAACCGATTGGGAAGTCGTCATCGGGCTGGAAGTGCATAGCCAGCTCAACACCGCCTCCAAGATCTTCTCCGGCGCCGCCACCGCCTTCGGTGCCGAACCCAATGTGCAGGCCAGCGCGGTGGATATCGCGCTGCCGGGCGTGCTGCCGGTACTCAACCGCGGCGCGGTCGAGCGCGCCATCCGCTTCGGCCTTGCCATCGGCGCCACGGTGGCGCCGAAGAGCGTGTTCGCGCGCAAGAATTACTTCTACCCCGACCTGCCCAAGGGCTACCAGATCAGCCAGTTCGAGCTGCCGGTGGTGCAGGGTGGCGCCATCACCATCCGCGTCGGCGAAGGCGACAAGGCCTACGAGAAAACGGTGCAGCTCACCCGCGCCCACCTGGAAGAAGACGCCGGCAAGAGCCTGCACGAAGACTTCCACGGCATGAGCGGCATCGACCTCAACCGCGCCGGCACCCCGCTACTGGAAATCGTCTCCGAGCCGGACATGCGCTCTTCCGCCGAAGCGGTGGCCTACGCCCGCGCGCTGCACGCACTGGTGCGCTGGATCGACATCTGCGACGGCAACATGCAGGAAGGCTCCTTCCGCTGCGACGCCAACGTCTCGGTGCGTCCGCGTGGCCAGGAGAAGTTCGGCACCCGCCGCGAGATCAAGAACCTCAATTCCTTCCGCTTCCTGCAGCAGGCCATCGACTACGAAGTGCAGTGGCAGATCGGGCACCTGGAAGACGGCGGCACCATCCAGCAAGCCACCGTGCTGTTCGACCCGGACAGCGGCGAGACGCGGATGATGCGCTCCAAGGAAGACGCCCACGACTACCGCTACTTCCCCGACCCCGACCTGCTGCCGGTGCTGATCACCGACGACTGGATCGCCCGCGTGCGCGGCGAACTGCCGGAACTGCCGGAAGCGATGAAGGCGCGCTTCGTCGCCGACTTCGGCCTCTCCGCCTACGATGCCACCACGCTCACCGCATCCAAGGAAGTCGGCGCCTACTTCCAGGCCACGGTGGACGCCGCCGGCAAGGCCAACGCCAAGCTCTGCGCCAACTGGGTCATGGGCGAACTTGCGTCCAGGCTGAACAAGGCCGAGCTGGACATCGCCGCCTCACCGGTGGCACCGGCCCAGCTCGCCGGCATGGTCGCCCGCATCGCCGACAACACCATCTCCAGCGCCATCGCCAAGAAGGTGTTCGAAGCACTGTGGAACGGCGAAGGGGGCGACGGTGCCGACGCCGCCGACCAGATCATCGACAAGCAAGGCCTCAAGCAGGTGACCGACAGCGGCGCCATCGAAAGCCTGATCGACGAGGTGCTGGCCGCCAATCCGAAGTCGGTGGAAGAATTCCGTGCCGGCAAGGACAAAGCCTTCAATGCCCTCGTCGGCCAGGTCATGAAAGCCAGCAAGGGCAAGGCCAACCCCGGCCAGGTGAACGAACTGCTGCGGCGCAAGCTCCAAGGCTGAAATTCCGGAGATTGCCGATGAAACACCCCAAACTCGCACACGCCCTCGCTGTCGCCCTCACCTGCACCGCCCTGCTGCCGGCCGTCGCCCGCGCGGCGGACTCGCTGCAGAACCTGCCCAAGCTCGCCCCCGGGCTGTGGGAAATGAAAAGCACCATCGCTGAAATGGGCGGCCTCGGCCAGAGCCTGCAGATCTGCATCGGCGAAGACGGCGGCGACCTTGCCGCCCAGGCCGCCAAGGCCAGCGGCGAGTGCAGCCGCCGCGACGTCTCCCGCAACGGCAGCCAGATCGTCCTGAATGCCATCTGCCCGGTGGAAGGCAGCACCGCCACGGTGCACGCCACCTTCTCCGGCGACTTCAGCAGCCACTTCACCGGCGACGTGCGCAGCACCTACTCGCCACCCATGCACGGCCTCGCCAGCACCACCATGCAGCAGGAAGCCCGCCGCCTCGGCCCCTGTGCCGCCGGCCAGAAAGCCGGCGAAGTGGTACGCCAGGGCATATACGGCATCAACGTGGATGAGCTGCTGAAGAAGCTGCCGCGCTGAACACAGGCACTCGAAAGCGTGCCGCCACCTGCGCTATCCCGCCCCCGGGCGAGCCGCCGTCCGGCGTGGCTATAATCGGCTAACGTTATCTCCACTATTGCGGAGCCTCCGATGTGCCAGCTGCTCGGCATGAATTGCAATGTGCCGACCGACATCTGCTTTTCCTTCACCGGTTTCCGCGCCCGTGGCGGCCTGACCGACCACCACCGCGACGGCTGGGGCATCGCCTTCTTCGAGGGCAGCGGCGCCCGCGTCTTCCTGGAGCCCCGCGCCAGCGCGGACTCGCCGGTGGCAGAGCTGGTGCGCCACTACCCGATACGCTCGCTCAACGTCATCGCCCACATCCGCAAAGCCACCCAGGGCGAAATCCGGCTGGAGAACACCCACCCCTTCCAGCGCGAGCTGTGGGGCCGCTACTGGATCTTCGCCCACAACGGCAACCTGGTGGATTACCGGCCAGTGCTGTCGGGCCGCTTCACGCCGGTCGGCAGCACCGACTCGGAACGCGCCTTCTGCCACATCCTGGACCGCTTCGCCCAGCGCTTTCCCGACGCCCAGCCAGCGCCGGCCGAGCTGCATGCGGTACTGCGCGAGCTGGCGGTGGAAATCGGCAGCCACGGCGAATTCAACTTCCTGCTGTCCGACGGCGATCGCCTCTACGCCCACTGCGCCTCGCGCCTGAGCTACGTGATCCGGCAGGCACCCTTCCCGGTCGCCCACCTGTCCGACCAGGATCTGACGGTGGATTTCAACCTCGTCGCCACGCCGATGGACCGCGTCGCCGTCATCGCCACCACGCCGCTGACCGACAACGAAAACTGGCACACGATAGAACCTGGCTCGCTGCTGACTTTCTGCCACGGTTCGCTGGTCTCGCTGGGCGAAAACCGCACCCTCGCCTCACCCATCACCTGCCTCCCTGCCTGCAATGGGCAGCCGGACGCGTAAATCTTCCTTAGCTGTAATCATGCGGCCGCGATAAAGTAGGCGACCCTTACGCTTACCCCGGAGACACCCCGCATGGCCTGCCCTTTGTGTCGCGCCGACGACGAAACCGTGCTGTGGCACGATGACCGTTGCCGCGTCATCCAGGTCCGGGATGCGGCCCACCCCGGCTTCTGCCGCGTCATCTGGCATGAACACGTCGCCGAGATGAGCGATCTCCCGCCGGCGGACCGCCAGCACCTGATGGACGTCGTCCTCGCCACCGAACAGGTGCTGCGCACCGAGATGCGGCCGGACAAGATCAATCTGGCGAGCTTCGGCAACATGGTTCCCCACCTGCACTGGCATGTGATTCCCCGCTACACCGACGACCGCCACTTCCCGGAGTCGGTCTGGGGGCCGGTCCAGCGGGAAGGCGTGGTGCATGCGCCGCCCGACACCGCCGCGCTCGCACACGCCATCGGCCGCGCCCTTTCCCCGCTCACCCCCAGGTAACGCCCCACCCGGAGCCGCCATGGATTACCGTAATCCAGCCGAGTGCCTGAACCTGCTGCACAGCCTGCGGCCCGAGAAGCCGGAAGAAACCCAGGTGGCGCTGGCGGCTATCATCGCCGGCCTGCTCTCCTCCTTTCCCGCCCCCAACCAGCACCTCGAAGTGCTGGAAGCCGCCCGCGGCCTGGCCGCCGCGGTGCAGGCCGAACTCTCGCGTTGCTACACCGCCCACCCGCTGCCGCCGGACAGCCTGGAAAACGAGATCCTGGAACGGGTTGCCGGCCTGTGGCGCAGCCTCTCCCGCTCCTACGCCCGCATCGCACGCGCCGACGCCCAGGAAGGCACGCTGGAAGACCAGCGTGCCCTGCTGGCCCAGCGCCGCACCTACTACGCCGGCCAGGCGCTGCTGGAGTACTACCGGGCGCACCGCTCGGTACCCACTGGCTACTGGGCGGAAGTGCATGAATGCCTGGCGGACGCGGAGCACGCCGGCGTCGCCCGCATCCGCGTCGCCGATCCGCTCAACGATGTGTGGAAGGCGCAGAGCCCGATGGAAGCCCACATCGCCATCCTGCTCACCGATCTCGCCAACCCCTATGGCCGCAGCGAGCGCCAGTTGGGCTGGGTCTGCCGCTGGGCGCAGCGCTTTGCGCCCTACTGCGCGCTGGACACCAACACCGAGGCGCCGAAGCCCACGGTGTACGGCCTGGATCTGAACGCAGACCACGGCCTGCGCCCACTGGGCCTGCAGAGTCCGTCTCCCAGCCTGCGCCGCTTCGACGGCAGCAAACTCGCCAGCCAGATCCAGGCCGTGCTGGCCCAGTTCAAGCAAGGCGTGCAACCGGCTTCCCTCGGCCTGGGCGACGACTGCCCGCTCGACGCCTGCTCGCGGCTGCTGCTCTCGCTGTATCGCCCCTGGGGCCTCGCTGCCGCCGGCCGGCGCTTTCCGCGCCGCGGCAGCCATGGCGGGCTGGACGTCTGCAGCGACTGGCTGGCCATCGGCTTCCATGTGCATGGCGGCGTCTTCGAACAGCCACGTGCCTCGACCTATACGATGGGCTCCGGCATCCGCAAGGACATCTCCCTGCTCACCTTCGGCGAGCGCGCGCCCAAGGCCCCGGACTCCGACTTCAGCGAGATGCGACGCCAGCGTGAGGCGGAAAAGCTGGGCTTCGTCTGCGAGCGTTGGGAAGTGCTGGATCAATCCGTCGGCGGCTTCCGCATCCAGCAGCGGCCGCGGGCGGAGCGCCTGGAGCATCATCAACTGGTCGGCCTGCGGCCGCAGGATGGCGACTGCTTCCTGCTCGGCCACATCAGCTGGCTGATGTTCCGCGCGGATGGTTGCCTGGAAGCCGGCGTCCATGTGCTGACCGGCGTACCACGGGTGATTGCCGCCCGCCCGCTGGCCTTGCATGCCGGACTGCGCGATCCCTATCTGCAGGCCTTCATGCTGCCGGCCACGCCGGCGCTGCGCACCGGCACCTCCATCGTGCTGCCGGCCGGCTGGTTCCAGCCCAGCCGGGTGCTCGAAGTACACAACACGGAAAGCGGCGAGAACGAGCAGATCCGCCTGGGCAAACTGCTGCTGCGCGGTACCAACTTCGATCAGGCCAGCTTCGAAAACCTGCCGCGCGAGCCCGGCACCTGAAGATTCAAGCCTTGAAGCGGGAGCTGGGGAAGCGGGCGGCGAAGCGGCTGCCCTCGCCCGGCCGGCTGTTGACTGCCAGCTCCGCCTGGTGACGGGTAAGGATGTGCTTGACGATGGCCAGGCCCAGGCCGGTGCCACCGGTTTCCCGCGAGCGACCACGATCCACCCGGTAGAAGCGCTCGGTCAGCCGTGGCAGGTGTTCCGGCGAAATGCCAATACCGGTATCCGCCACTGAAAACTCGCCCCCTCCATTTTCGTCCCGCCGCCAGCCTATGCAGATGCGGCCTCCCTCCGGCGTGTAGCGCACCGCATTGCTGCCGAGGTTGGTGAAGGCGCTGTCCAGCTCCTTGTGGCTGCCAAGCAGCATGCCGCCGCCTTCTATGTTCAGCTCCACCCGATGCCGGCCGGCGGACAGCAACTCGACTTCACGCGCAACCTCACGTGCCAGTTCGGCCACGTCTATCTTCTCCTCCGCCGGCGCCGGCGCGCCGGTTTCCAGCGCGGAAAGCGTCAGCAGATCGTCGATCAGGCGGCGCATGCGGGACGACTGCTCGTCGGCGAGGCGGAGGAAATGGATCACGTCCTCACGGGAGTAATCGTCCATGCCATCGATCAGCGTCTCGAGGAAGCCCCCCACTACCGTCAGCGGCGTGCGCAGTTCGTGGGAAACGTTGGCGACAAAATCACGCCGCATCGTCTCCAGCCGCTCCAGCTGGGAGATATCGCGCGACAGCACCATCTTCTGGTCGTCACCAAAGGGCACCACCTGGATCTGCAGCGTCAGCCCGCCGCGGCGCCCGGCCTGCAACACCAAGGGTTCGGCAAAGTGGTTGGAGGCGAGGTAGGCGACGAACTCAGGCTGCCTCACCAGGTTGGTGACCGGTGCACCGATATCGTGCTGGCGATTGAGGCCGAAGTGCTGCTCGGCCTTGAGGTTGATCCACTCTATGGTGTCGGTGTCCGACAGGTACATGACGCCGTCGGGCATCGCCTGGCTGGCGTCGTGGAAACGCTCCAGCGCGGTGGAAAGGCGATCCCGCATGTCGTAGGCCACCCGGGCGCGGCGGCCGAGGTCGGCAAAAATCATGTCCCAGGTGCCGAAGGCACGCGGCAGCGGCGAACCAACCGGCTCACGCGCCCAGTGCACCAACCGCTGCAGATTCCTCAGGTGATGCCAGCCGATCAGCAACAACCCGAGGACCATGAAGAACAATCCCCAACTGATGCCGGCCAGTGCGGCCACCACCAGGGCCAGCACCGCGACCAGAGCCAGCGAGGACAGCGCCCCTGTCCAGATATAACGCAAGGAACGGATGATGGGCCTCCAGCGGCCGGGTTAAAGCTCGGGAGCGCGGATTATCGCACCGCGGGCGCGGTGTCCGCCTGGGCGGAGAAACGGTAGCCGCTGCCGCGTACCGTCTGGATCAGGCTGTCGTGGCTGGAAGGTTCGAGCGCACAGCGCAGGCGGCGGATGTGGACATCCACCGTGCGCTCTTCGACGAATACATGGTCGCCCCACACCTGGTCCAGCAACTGGGCGCGGGAATGGACGCGCTCAGGGTGCGTCATCAGGAAGTGCAGCAGGCGGAATTCGGTCGGCCCCAGGGCCAGCGCGATCTCGCCGGCACTGATGCGGTGGGTGGCCGGGTCCAGGCGCAGACCGCCCAGTTCAACCGCGTCCTCGGTCACCTGCGGCGCGCGGCGGCGCAGCACCGCCTTGATCCGCGCCACCAGTTCGCGCGGGCTGAAGGGCTTGGTGATGTAGTCATCCGCACCGGTTTCCAGCCCCGCCACCTTGTCCTGCTCTTCGCCACGGGCGGTAAGCATGATGATGGGAATGCTGCGGGTACGCTCCTCGGCACGCAGCCGGCGGGCAAACTCCATGCCGGACATGCCGGGCAGCATCCAGTCCAGCAGCACGAGATCGGGCAGAGCGTCGCGCACGATGCGCTGCGCCGCCTCGGCATCCGCGGCGCGCAGCACATGGTGGCCGGCACGCGCGAGGTTGGCAGCGATCAGTTCCTGGATCGCCGGTTCGTCTTCCACGAGCAAGATGTTGGCAGGCATAGACATACTCCGATTGACCTGCGGCAGTGTATTTCAGCAATTTGAAGCTTTCATGACACGTCACGCCGGTGCAATACAGCGCCAACGGCCCGCTCGCGGCAAAGCGGCCTGAGCCTTCGGGTATCATGGGCGCCTCGTATTTGAGGCTGCAGCCATGGCCGGACTGGACAAGGACACCCCGCTTCCGACTGCGATCACCCTGCATCGCAAGTCCCGTATTCTCGAAATCGCCTTCGACGACGGCAGCAACTTCGAGCTGCCTTTCGAATTCCTGCGCGTCTATTCCCCCTCCGCCGAGGTCCGCGGCCATGGCCCGGGTCAGGAAGTGCTGCAGCTGGGCAAGCGCGAGGTGGAAGTACTCGGCCTGGAGCCTGTCGGCAACTACGCCCTCAAACCCAGCTTCTCCGACGGCCACGACAGCGGCCTGTATTCCTGGGACTACCTCTATATGCTGGGGCGCGACCAGGCGACGCTGTGGCAAACCTACCTCGACCGGCTTGCCGAGCAAGGCGGCAGCCGCGATCCCAAGGATGTTCCTCCGCCGGCGCCCAAGGGCGGCTGCGGCCATCACCACTGAGTTTCCGATGAGCGATAAGACTACCCATTTCGGCTTCGAGACCGTCGCAGAAGAACAGAAGAAGGCCAAGGTCAGGGAGGTCTTCTCCTCGGTCGCACAGCGCTACGATGTGATGAACGACCTGATGTCCTTCGGCCTGCACCGCATCTGGAAGGCCTTCACCATCCAGGTTTCCGGCGTGCGCGAAGGCGACCGCGTACTCGACGTGGCCGGCGGCACCGCCGACCTGTCCCTGGCGTTCTCGCGCAAGGTCGGCGCCCGCGGCCAAGTCTGGCTCACCGACATCAACCACGCCATGCTGTCCCGCGGCCGTGATCGCGTCTACGACAAGGGCCACCCATTGCCGGTCGCCCAGTGCGACGCCGAGAAGCTGCCCTTCCCGGATGACTGGTTCGACTGCGTTACCGTCGCCTTCGGCCTGCGCAACATGACCCACAAGGATGCCGCGCTGGCGGAAATGCGTCGCGTGCTGCGCCCCGGCGGCCGCCTACTGGTGCTCGAGTTCTCCCGCGTGTGGAAGCCGCTCTCCCCCATCTACGATCTTTACTCCTTCAAGATCCTGCCATGGATGGGCGATAAGGTTGCGAACGACGCCGACAGCTACCGCTACCTCGCCGAGTCCATCCGCATGCACCCGGGACAGGAAGAACTGAAGGGCATGATGGAACAAGCCGGCCTCGCGCGTGTCGACTACTTCAACCTCAGCGCGGGCGTCGTCGCCCTGCACCGAGGCTACAAGATCTGAAACCAGGAGACCCTCCACTCATGAAGCAGTTGATCCTTTCCATGCTCGTTGCCATCATCAGTTTCGGTTTCGGCCTGCCCGAAGCCGAAGCCAAGCGTCTTGGCGGCGGCGGCAGTTCCGGCATGCAGCGGCAGATGACGCCGCCGAGCACTCCACGCCAGCCGGCCGCGACCCCGCAGCAGAACCTCAACCGCCAGCAGGCCGCCACGCCGCCCGCCGCTCAACCCAAGCGCTCCTGGATGGGCCCCATCGCCGGCCTCGCTGCTGGTCTGGGTTTGGCAGCGCTCTTCTCCCACCTCGGCCTGGGCGAAGAAATGGCTTCCTTCATGATGATGATGCTGCTCGTGGTCGGCGCCGTCATCCTGTTCCGCCTGCTGTTCCGCCGCAAGGCAGCCAGCAGCCCCAGCAACGGCATGCAGTACGCTGGCGCGTCCGCCGGTGCGGGCAACAACATTCCGCCCTACACCCCGCCGGCACAGCCGATGGGCAGCTCAGCTGAGGCACTTGCCCAAGCACCCGTTTCCCAGGCCGTGGCCGACTTCGACGCTGAAGGCTTCGCCCGTCAGGCCAAGGTGAACTTCATCCGCCTGCAAGCCGCGAACGACGCCGGCAACCTGGACGACATCCGCGAGTTCACCACGCCGGAGATGTTCGCCGAGATCCGCATGCAACTGACCGAGCGCGGCCCGGTGCAGCAACGCACCGATGTGGTCGAGCTCAATGCGGAAGTCGTGGATGTGGTTGAAGAAGCTGCACGCTACATCGTCAGCGTCCGCTTCAATGGCCTGCTTCGCGAAGAGGCAGACAGCGCACCTGTCGCCTTCGACGAAATCTGGCACTTGACCAAACCGATGTCGGGCAACGAAGGCTGGCGGATCGCCGGCATCCAGCAAATCAGCTAAGCAATAAGGGCGGACAAACAGTCCGCCCTTTTTCATTCATGCTCCCCAGCCTCTTTCTCTCCGGTACCAACCACCTTCTGGCCAGCGCCAAATGGGCGCGTGATCGCCTTATGCCACACGCCGGCCGTACCGCCCGGCTGTCGGCAGGGGCGCTCGATGTCAGCTTCTCCATCTCCGCCGATGGCCAGCTCGCCGAATGGGCAAGCGAAACCGCTGCGGACGTTCAGCTCATCGTGCCGCTCAAGGAACTCCCTGCCGCACTTCCCAATGGACTTGAAGGAGTGATGCGGCACGTCAGGGTCGAAGGGAACGCCGATTTTGCCGATGCCCTCGGCTTCGTGTTCCGCCACCTGCGTTGGGACATAGAAGAAGATCTGTCCCGCTTCGTCGGCGACATCGCCGCGCATCGTCTGGTCGAGAGCGGAAAAGCCCTGGCTCAAATACCCCTGCAGATGCTGGAACGCGGCAGCGCCAATCTCACCGAGTACCTCACCGAAGAGAGGCCTACTTTGGTTCCGACCGGCGCACTTGTGCAATTCTCCAGCGACATCATTGCACTACGGGACGCCGTCGCCCGGCTCGACAAGCGCCTTGCACGCCTGGAAGCCTGACACCTCGCCCCCATGGAGCAGTAAGCAGAAAATAAAGAAGGCGGCCGAATAATCGACCGCCTTCTTTTTTGTAGCGCCAAACCGGCACTACACGCCAAGCGGATCAGTGACCGCGCTTGCGCAAGCGTTGAATCGCAGCGAGCTGCGCCACCGCCTCGGCCAGTTCAGCCTGGGCCTTGGCGTAGTCGATCTCGGAGCCCTGATTCACCAGCGCCTCCTCGGCCTTCTTCTTGGCATCCAGCGCCTTGGCTTCGTCCAGATCCTTGCCGCGGATGGCGGTGTCGGCCAGCACGGTCACCAGACCGGGCTGAACCTCCAGCATGCCGCCGGCAACGAAAACCAGCTCTTCTTCCGCCTGATTCGGCACCTTCACCCGCACTGCACCCGGCTTGATCCGGGTCATCAGCGGCATGTGACCAGGCAGAATGCCAAGCTCGCCCGCTTCACCCGGCAGCGCGACGAACTCCGCCAAGCCGGAAAAGATCTGCTCTTCCGCGCTGACGATGTCGACGTGAACCGTCATTGCCATGGTATGTCCTCTTCAAAACCGTACGGGCCCGAGAGCCCGCACGGATGGGCGGCTTACTGCAGCTTCTTCGCCTTCTCGATCGCTTCCTCGATGCCGCCGACCATGTAGAAGGCCTGCTCGGGAAGGTGATCGTATTCGCCGCTCACGATCGCCTTGAAGCCAGCGATGGTGTCCTTCAGCGACACGTACTTGCCAGGGGAGCCGGTGAAGACTTCGGCAACGTGGAAGGGCTGCGACAGGAAGCGCTGGATCTTACGCGCACGGGCCACGGACAGCTTGTCTTCAGGAGACAGTTCGTCCATACCCAGAATCGCGATGATGTCGCGCAGTTCCTTGTACTTCTGCAGGGTCTGCTGAACCTGGCGAGCCACGCCGTAGTGCTCTTCGCCAACAACCAGCGGATCCAGCTGGCGGCTGGTGGAGTCGAGCGGATCGACCGCCGGGTAGATACCCAGGGCGGCGATGTCACGCGACAGCACGACGGTGGAGTCCAAGTGCAGGAAGGTGGTCGCCGGGGACGGGTCGGTCAAGTCATCCGCGGGCACATACACGGCCTGGATGGAGGTGATCGAACCGACCTTGGTGGAGGTGATGCGCTCCTGCAGACGGCCCATTTCTTCAGCCAGCGTCGGCTGGTAACCCACCGCGGAAGGCATACGACCCAG
>Ga0206117_100296_pt1 | contig 64741 bp, 48 predicted proteins | sample 3A5Ametagenome_FD_177997 | JGI IMG/M metagenome (GOLD analysis project Ga0206117, IMG submission 177997) | Enriched microbial communities from leaf-cutter ant dump, University of Wisconsin, Madison, United States - 3A5A | ecosystem: Environmental > Terrestrial > Nest > Insects nest > Nest dump... | reverse complement strand
TTCCACCTCGACCAGACCAAGGTCATGGATGGCACCCTCGTCCGTATCCTCTCCTGGTACGACAACGAGTGGGGCTTCTCCAACCGCATGGCCGACACCGCCGTCGCCATCGCCAAGACCCTCTGAGGTCGATCAAACACGTTCGAGCCCGCTCTTCGGTCGGCCCCTTCGGGGGCCCTCTCGATGGGCGGGCTCGACCGCTCTTACCGCGGCTGACCGCCCTTCCGCCGCAAGCGCGGCCCGCGCAAGACCGGAGTGGCGGCGCACGAACCTGGGACAAAAGCCATGAGCAGCTTCAAGACCATTGACGACGCCGACGTCGCCGGCAAACGCGCTCTCGTCCGCGTCGACCTCAACGTTCCGATGGAAAATGGCGTCGTCACCGACACCACCCGCATCGACCGTATCGTCCCGACCATTCTCGACCTCGCCAAGAAGGGCGCCAAGGTCATCCTGCTGGCCCACTTCGGCCGCCCGAAGGGCGAGCGCAAGGCCGAGGACAGCCTGAAGCCGATCGTCGCCCCGCTGGCCAAGGCCATCGGCAAGCCGGTCGCCTTCGCCGACGACTGCATCGGCGAGGTGGCCGAGAAGGCCGTCGCCGCCCTGTCGAACGGCGAGATCCTGCTGCTCGAGAACACCCGCTACTACAAGGGCGAAGAGAAGAACGACCCGGCGCTGGTCGACGCGCTCGCCAAGCTCGGCGACATCTACGTCAACGACGCTTTCTCGGCCGCCCACCGCGCCCACGCCACCACCGAAGGCCTCGCCCACAAGCTGCCGGCCTATGCCGGCCGCACCATGCAGGCCGAGCTGACCGCCCTCGGCGCCGCCCTCGGCACGCCGAAGCGTCCGGTGCTCGCCGTCGTCGGCGGTGCCAAGGTTTCCACCAAGATCGACCTGCTCGAGAACCTCGTCGCCAAGGTCGATATCCTGGTGATCGGTGGCGGCATGGCCAACACCTTCCTGGCCGCCCAGGGCGTCAACGTCGGCAAGTCGCTCTGCGAGCATGACCTCGCCGACACCGCCCGCCGCATCCTGGCCAAGGCCAAGGAGACCAAGTGCGAGATCGTGCTGCCGGTCGACGCCGTCGTCGCCCGTGAGTTCAAGGCCGGTGCCGCCAACGAGGTCGTGTCCGTCAACGCCGTTCCGGCCGACGCCATGATCCTCGACGCCGGCCCGAAGTCGATCGACGCCGTCAAGGCCGCCATCGACAAGGCCAATACCCTGGTCTGGAACGGTCCGCTCGGCGCCTTCGAGATCGAGCCCTTCGACAAGGCCACGGTTGCCGCCGCCCAGTACGCCGCTGCCGCCACCAAGGCCGGCAAGCTGCTGACGGTCGCCGGTGGTGGCGACACCGTCTCGGCGCTCAACCATGCCGGCGCAGCCGAAACCTTCACCTACATCTCGACGGCCGGCGGTGCCTTCCTCGAGTGGATGGAAGGCAAGGAGCTGCCGGGCGTCAAGGCTTTGGAAGGCTAAGCCTCAATCGCAGGCGGTGACATCCGTCACCTTGGCTCTCGCGCTCCGCGCGGGAGCCTGTCTGGACGAACTAGTTCTTGTTGAACTTCTTTGTGCTATGAAGCGCCCCGTGATCCGGGAAAACCTGGGTCACGGGGCTTTCCTTATCGGAGGTCAAGTTGCGCGCCCGTCTGTTTCTGATCACGCCCCGCATCGTCGATGCCGCCGCTCTCGCGCCGCAGCTCGAAGCGGCGCTGGCCGCCGGCGACGTCGCCTCGCTGCTGATCGCCCCCGATGCCGTCTCCGAAAACGATCTTCAGGCGATTGCCGAGACGCTGGTGCCGATCGCCCAGAAGCACGATGTCGCCGCGCTGGTTCTCGGCAACAGCCGCGTCATGGGTCGCGCCCGCGCCGATGGCATTCACATCGAAGGCGGCGAAACGGCGCTGAAGGAAGCGATCGAGGCGCTACAGCCGAAGTCCATCGTCGGAGCCGGCAACCTCCGCGCCCGCCACGAGGCGATGGAAGCCGGCGAGGCCGGAGCCGACTACATCTTCTTCGGTCTGCTCGACCTTGAGGAAGGCGACGAAGCCCATCGCAAGACCATCGACCTCGGCGCCTGGTGGGCCGATCTGTTCGAGCCGCCCTGCGTGCTGCTGTCCGGCCGCTCCATGGCGTCGGTCGAGGCCTGCGCCCGCACCGGCGCCGATTTCGTCGCCGTCCGCGCCGCCGTCTGGGAGCATCCCGACGGACCGGCCGCCGCCATTGCCGAGGCCAACGCCATCCTCGACCGCGTCGCGCTCGAGCAGCCCGACACCGAGTAGCCGCCGCATTGCCGGCCAACTTGGCCGCTAACGCTGCCGCACGTTCCCATCTGAGCCGAACCGCAATGCCGATGCCCGAAGTCCGTGCTGCCTGCCTTGCCGCCGCGTTCGGCCTCGCCCTTCTCGCCGGACCGGCAGTCGCCGTCGAGTCCGCGCCGACCCCGCCGAAGCCTCCGGCGGCGGCCACTGCCGCGTCGGCGGTTCCCGACCTGCTCGCCTCGCTGCCCGACAGCGACAAGATCGACTATGCCTTCGGCGCCTTCCAGCGCGGCTTCTATCTCACCGCCTTCGAGATCGCCGTCGAGCGCGCCAAGCTTGGCGACGCCAAGGCGCAGAGCCTGATCGGCTACCTCTATGCCAATGGCCTGGGACTGCCGAAAAAGCCCGACGAAGCGATCATCTGGTATCAGCTCGCGGCCAGAAACGGCGATCCGCAGGCCCTCGTCGAACTCGCCAACCTCGCCGCGCTCGGCGTCGGCATGCCGGTCGACAAGAAGAAGGCGGCGACCTACCTGGAGGAAGCGCTCGGCAAGGGCGTCGTCGAAGCCAACTATTGGCTCGGCCTGCTGTGCATCGATCCGTCGTCGGGCATCCTCGACTACGCCCGCGCCGCCGCCCTGTTCAAGGCGGCCGCCGACGAGGGCAACATCGACGCCATCTACGCGCTGGCCGCCCTCTACCGCGAGGGCCAGGGCGTGGAGAAGAACGAGACGGAAGCCGCCCGGCTGATGGGCGAAGCGGCCCGCGCCGGCCACCTCGCCGCCCAGGTCGAATACGCCATCATGATGTTCAACGGCACCGGCGTCGTCCGCGACCAGAAGATCGCCGCCGCCTGGTTCAAGGTCGCGGCCGAGGCGGGCAACCCGGTTGCCCAGAGCCGCCTTGCCCGCCTGTACGCGGTCGGCGAAGGCGTGAAGCGCGACCTCGACGCCGCCCGCCACTGGTACGGCTATGCCAAGGCGGCCGGCCTCGTCGACGACTGGCTCGAGCAGGCACTGGCGCCCGAGGCGCAGAAGACCGCCGAGAAGCCGCCTGCCCTGCCCGGTGTCGACGCCGGGAACTGACGGCGCACGATCGTTGAAGCGGGCGGACGCCTGTTGTATGTCTGTCCCCAGCAGAAGGAGATTTATGCGCAGAGACTTCAATTGAACCCGCCAAAGGCGGTTTTCGGAGCGCCCGCGTCGGCGCTGTCTTTGTTGCATTTTCTCTGGATACATCATGAAAATCGAAAATCTGTCGATCCGCGCCTATGACGGCGCTAAGGATCTCCGCGCGCTCTCAGCCATCTGGTTCGAGGCTTCCCGCCTGGCGCACGCCTTCATCGGCGAACAGCGCCTCAGCGAGCAGCGCATCCTCATCGAGGAAAAGTATCTTCCCAACGCCGAGACCTGGGTGGCGTGTCTTGACGGCACTCCCGTCGGCTTCATCAGCCTGCTCGACACCTTCATCGGCGGGCTCTTCGTCGCGCCTGACCGTCAAGGCCTCGGCATCGGGCGAGCCCTGATCGCCCACGCGCTGGCTCTCAAGGGCGAGCTCGAACTGGAGGTCTACACCGGCAACGCCCAGGCCTTCCGCTTCTACGGGAGCCTGGGCTTCGTCGAACAGCCTCGCCGGGCTGAGGACGATGAAGGCCAGCCGTTCGAGAACGCCCACATGCGCCTGACGCGCTGACCAACCAGCCGGACGCCGCCATCGGCGGCCTCCGGCACCCAATGCTCGCCGGCAACTGATGCGACACTCCACTTTCCGGCGCCAAGCGGCGCCGCGCGGAGCGGTCTTCGAGACACGAAGCGTCTCGAAGACATCTAGCGGAGCGGAAGCATAAGGGCCGGAGGCCCGCCGGCGATTGAGGCAATAAAACAAAACCAACACTTGCGCTCGGCGGCCGTTTGTGATGGCTACGCAGCCAGCGTTTTTCCTGAAGGATCCCCCGAAAATGGCTCGTTCCGCCCTCCTCAACGTCATGGTCCAGGCCGTCCGCAAGGCCGGGCGAGGCCTTTCGCGCGATTTTGGCGAGGTCGAGAACCTGCAGGTGTCGATGAAGGGTCCGGGCGATTTCGTCTCGGCTGCCGACAAGCGGTCCGAGCAGGTGCTCTATGAGGAACTGAAGCGCGTTCGTCCCACCTATGGCTTCCTGATGGAAGAGCGCGGCGAGGTGGCCGGCGAGGACGAGCAGCACCGCTGGGTGGTCGATCCGCTCGACGGCACCGCCAACTTCCTGCACTCCATCCCGATCTTCTCCATCTCGCTGTCGCTCGAGCGCAACGGCGTGCCGATCGCCGGCGTCGTCTTCAACCCGGCCACCGACGAGCTCTACACCGCCGAGCGCGGTGCCGGCGCCTTCGTCAACGACCGCCGCCTGCGCGTCTCAGCCCGCCGCGAAATGCCCGACTGCGTGATCGGCACCGGCGTGCCGCACCTCGGCCGCGGCAACCATCCGCGCTACCTCAACGAACTGCGGCAGGTGATGGCCAACTGCGCCGGCATCCGCCGCCTCGGCTCGGCCGCCCTCGACCTCTGCTACGTCGCCGCCGGCAAGCTGGACGGCTTCTGGGAAGACGACCTCAATCCGTGGGACACCTCGGCCGGCTGGCTGATGATCAAGGAGGCCGGCGGCTTCGTCACCGACAAGAACGGCAAGGACGACATGCACGCCTCCCGCACGCTGGTGGCCGGCAACGAGGCGATCCACGCCCAGCTTCTCGCCACGCTCAAGAAGGCCTGACGGCGCGACGCGATCCGAAGGGACCGGCTTCCCCCGAAAAATTCGGGGGAACTGGCCGTGCGCCTTGCTCTTTTCGCCGTAAATCGCGTTTACTGTATGCCGCGATCAGATAGAGCAAGCGACGAGAGCCATGGCCAAAGACGCGTCCGGTATAAAGCTCACCAGCCCCCAGGTGTATCTCTGGCGGATGGCGGTGTTCCTGGTCATAGCCGCCTTCGTCGGCCTGCTGCTGTCACGGCAGCTGAAGACCGCCTTCATGGCCAACCCGGGCCTCAACGGCCTGATCTTCTCGGTGGCTCTGGTCGGAATCCTGCTCATTTTCAGGCAGGTGATCCGCCTGTTCCCCGAGGTGCGCTGGGTCAACTCCTACCGCTACGGCGAGCCCGGCCTCGAAGTGCGCAAACAGCCGGTGCTGCTCGCCCCGATGGCGACGCTGCTCGGCGACCGGCTGGGGCAGCGGGCGATTTCCACCTCGGCCATGCGCTCGCTGCTCGAATCGATCGCCACCCGTCTCGACGAGGCGCGCGACATCTCGCGCTACATGACGGGCCTCCTGGTCTTCCTCGGCCTGCTCGGCACCTTCTACGGCCTGATCTCCACCGTGAACTCGGTCGGCGCCACCATCCAGGGGCTGGACGTCGGCTCGGGCACGGCCAGCGTCATCTTCGAGGACCTGAAGAGCGGCCTGCAGGCGCCGCTCGGTGGCATGGGCACCGCCTTCTCGTCCTCGCTGTTCGGCCTCGCCGGCTCGCTGATCGTCGGCTTCCTCGACCTCCAGGCCGGGCAGGCGCAGAACCGCTTCTACCTCGATCTCGAAGACTGGCTGTCCACCCAGGCCGAGCTCGATTCGGCCGGTGACGTCGGCGCCAGCATCCGCGACGCCAAGAACCTCGACGATCTGCGCGGCGCCCTCGACCACCTGTCCAAGCAGATCCACGAGGGCGGGTCCGGCGGCCGCTCCAGCCAGGCGATGGCCAACCTCGCCGAGGGCATCCAGGGCCTCGTCCAGCACATGCGCGCCGAGCAGCAGCTGGTGCGGGCCTGGGCCGAAAGCCAGGGCGAACAGCAGAAGGAAATCCGCCGGCTGCTCGAACTGCTGACCGGCGCCGTCGAGCGTTCGGAACGCGGCTAACAAGGAACGGGAGCTCGACCGACCATGGCTCTCGGACGCCGCCGGTTTTCGACCCAGCAGGACTATTGGCCGGCCTTCGTCGACATGCTCACCACGCTGGTGCTGTCGATCATCTTCCTGCTGTCGGTCTTCTCGCTCGCCCAGTTCTTCCTGAGCCAGCAGATCACCGACAAGGACACCGTGCTCGGCCGCCTCAACGCCCAGATCGCCGAGCTGACCGAACTCCTGGCCATGGAGCGCGCCTCCAACCGCGACCTGCAGGACAACGTGTCGCTGCTGGAATCGAACCTCAAGGACGCGCTGGCCGCCCGCGACAGCCTTCAGGGCCTGATCGCCAACCAGTCCGGCGCCGCCGACGCCGCCGACAGCAAGCTGCAGGCGCTGACCTCCCAGCTCTCCGACGAAAAGCGCGTCAGCCAGCGGGCGCTCGCCCAGGTCGAACTGCTCAACCAGCAGATCGCCGCGCTGAGGCGCCAGATCGCCGCCCTTGAGGATGCCCTCAACGCCTCCGAGTCGCGCGATCGGGAAAGCTCGGCCAAGATCGCCGACCTCGGCCGCCGCCTCAACGTGGCGCTGGCCCAGCGCGTGCAGGAACTGGCGCGCTACCGCTCCGACTTCTTCGGGCGCTTGAGGGAAATCCTGTCGCAGCGCTCCGACATCCGCGTGGTCGGCGACCGCTTCGTCTTCCAGTCGGAAGTGCTGTTCGATTCCGGCAACGACGAGGTCAATCCGGCCGGCCGGGGCGAACTCGACAAGCTGGCCGACGCGGTGTTGCAGCTCGAAGGGCAGATTCCGCCCGAGATCGCCTGGGTGCTGCGCGTCGACGGCCATACCGACGCTCGCCCGCTGTCGGGCACCGGCCGCTTCCGCGACAACTGGGAGCTTTCGTCGGCCCGCGCCATATCCGTCGTCAAATATCTGATCAGCAAGGGCATTTCGCCGAACCACCTGGTGGCGGCCGGCTTCGGCGAGTTCCAGCCGCTCGAAGAGGGCGACAGCGACGAGGCCAACGCCAAGAACCGCCGCATCGAGCTGAAGCTGACCGAACGCTGACGGCAAGGCAAACCGACGACGGCGCCGCCCCCGGCGGCGGCGCCAAGCCGTAACAGTCGTTCACAATTTTTGACCCTTCTCCGTTCACCGGCCGTTTATCATCCGGGCTTCAGAAATGAACGAGGCGCCGGACGTGCGCCCTTCAAGTGGAAAGCGCGGACGAACGACATGGCACGCAGATTTTTCGGAACCGACGGCATCCGCGGCACGGCCAACACCTGGCCCATCACGCCGGAGATCGCCCTCAAGGTCGGCATGGCCGCCGGCCTCGCCTTCCACCGCGGCGACCATCGCCATCGCGTCGTCATCGGCAAGGACACGCGCCTGTCCGGCTACATGATCGAGCCGGCGCTGACCGCCGGCTTCACCGCCGTCGGCGTCGACGTCTTCCTGACCGGCCCGGTGCCGACGCCGGCCGTGGCCATGCTGACGCGCAGCCTCAGGGCCGACCTCGGCGTGATGATCTCCGCCTCGCACAATCCCTTCGCCGACAACGGCATCAAGCTGTTCGGCCCCGACGGCTACAAGCTCAGCGACGAGGTGGAGCTGGCCATCGAGGAGATGCTGGAGGGCGACTTCACCGGCCGCCTCGCCGCCCCCGCCGATCTCGGCCGCGCCAAGCGCGTCGACGGCGAGCGCGCCCGCTACGTCGAGTCCGCCAAGCGCACGCTCAGCCGCCACATGTCCTTCGAGGGCCTCCGCGTGGTGGTCGACTGTGCCAACGGCGCCGCCTACAAGGTCGCGCCGGAAGTGCTCTGGGAACTGGGCGCCGAAGTGGTGGCGCTCGGCGTCGATCCCAACGGCCTCAACATCAACCGCGATTGCGGTTCGACCAGCCTCGCCACCATCACCGAGAAGGTGCGCGAGGTCAGGGCCGACATCGGCATCGCGCTCGACGGCGACGCCGACCGCGTCATCATCATCGACGAGAAGGGCCAGGTGGTCGACGGCGATCAGCTGATGGCCGTCGTCGCCGCCTCGTTCCAGGAAGACGGGCGCCTTGCCCGGCCGGGCATCGTCGCCACCGTCATGTCCAACCTCGGCCTCGAGCGCTATCTCCAGGGCATCGGCCTCGAACTCGTCCGCACCAAGGTCGGCGACCGCTACGTCGTCGAGGCGATGCGCGCCGGCGGCTACAACGTCGGCGGCGAACAGTCGGGCCATATCGTGCTCTCCGACTATGCCACCACCGGCGACGGACTTGTGGCCGCCTTGCAGGTGCTGGCCGTGGTCAAGCGCTCGGGCAAGCCGGTGAGCGAGGTCTGCCACAGATTCGACCCGGTGCCGCAGCTCCTCAGGAACGTTCGCTTCAAGGGCGGCAAGCCGCTGGAGGACGAGGGCGTCAAGGCGGCGATCGTCGCGGCCGAGGGCCGGCTCGGCGCCGGCGGACGCATCCTGGTCCGTGCCTCCGGCACCGAACCCTTGATCCGGGTTATGGGCGAAGGCGACAACGCCGACCTCGTCGCGGCGGCCGTCGGCGAGATCGTCGACGCCATCGGCAACGTCGCCGCCTGATCTCCGGATATCCGTTCCGCTTCCCAAAGCGCCCCGGCAGCACGACGCGGCCGGGGCGTTTTCGTGGGCTGCGGCCGTCGATCGATCTTTTTCATCGATCATCAAGGTTAAGCAACGTAGTTAAGTCGAGATTAACCGACTTGCTCTAAAAATCCTCCGAAAGCGATGATGAACGGCGGTCAACCGCCCTGCGATCATGCTTCAGCGGAAGGATCGTCCCATGCGCAGTCTCACAATCAACCTTTCACTGGCCGTGGCTGCGACATTCGGCCTCGCGGCCCTCTCCGGCGTCGCCCGCGCGGCCGACATGCCGGTGGAATATCCGCCGATCATCGAAGCGCCCGAACCGATGCCGCTGGCGGCCGTTGGCGGCTGGTATCTTCGCGGCGACATCGGCTACAAGTACTACCAGGCGCCCAAGGGCTCGCTGAGTAGCATGCCTTGGGGCACTACTGGCAACGGCGGCCAGATGGGCTACGAGAAGATGCTCGGCGCCGCAGACATCGGTGTCGGCGTCGGCTACAAGTTCAACGACTATCTTCGCACCGACCTGACACTCGACTACGAGACGCCCGCCAAGTTCAAGGGCTCCTTTTATTGCGTAACCGGCGGCTGCGGCACCGGCGTCTGGCACGACAGCGAACGCGTAAAGATCACGGCCTATAGCGCGCTTGCCAACGCTTACGCCGACCTTGGCGATTTCCATGGCTTCAAGCCTTACGTTGGTGCTGGCATCGGCGCGTCCTATCTTAGGACCAGTCAGGTCCAGTCCGGCATGATCGACACGGACAACACACCGCCCAATAGCAAAGGCAAGTGGAACCTCGCCTGGGCATTGATGGCTGGTGTCGAGTACCCGGTCAGTGATCGCCTCAGTGTCGATCTCGGCTATCGCTACCTCAACCTTGGCGATGCCCAGACCGGCAGCGCCACGGATGGCAGCGGAAATGTGGCCCACATCAACTACAAGGACATCACCGCCCACGAGGTGCGTGTCGGCCTTCGCTACTACCTCAACTGAAGCCAGACGAACCGGGTTTCGGCGAACGGCGGGAAGTCACTTCCCGCCGTTCGTCTTTTTGGCAACACTTTTGGTCGAGCCGCTTCGGTCCGTCTTGACGGCGCACAGCCTTTCCGATAGCTCAGGCGGCGGGACACTCCTCCCCACCGAGGAGCGCCTATCTGAAAGGATAGTTACATGACTGACGCGACCGCCGCGCCGGCTCTGAAGCCGGCTAATCCCCGTTTTTCCTCCGGCCCCTGCGCCAAGCGCCCAGGTTGGACCGTCGAGGCCCTCTCGGGAGCGCCGGTCGGCCGCTCCCATCGCGCCAAAATCGGCAAGACCAAGCTCGCCGAGGCGATCGATCTCACCCGCAAGGTGCTGCGCGTGCCCGCCGATTATCGCATCGGCATCGTTCCCGCGTCCGATACCGGCGCCGTCGAGATGGCGCTGTGGTCGCTGCTCGGGCAGCGACCCGTCGACATGCTGGCCTGGGAGTCCTTCGGCTCCGGTTGGGTGACCGACGTCGTCAAGCAGCTGAAGCTCGACGCCCGCGTCTTCGAGGCGCCCTATGGCGACATCGTCGACTTCGCCAAGGTCGATTTCGACCGCGACGTGGTGTTCACCTGGAACGGCACCACCTCCGGCGTGCGCGTGCCGAACGGCGACGCGATCCCGGCGAACCGCCAGGGCCTCACCATCTGCGACGCCACGTCCGCCGCCTTTGCGCAGCCCCTGCCCTTCGACAAGCTCGACGTCGTCACCTTCTCCTGGCAGAAGGTGCTGGGCGGCGAGGGCGGTCACGGCATGCTGATCCTCTCCCCGCGCGCCGTCGAGCGCCTTGAGAGCTACAAGCCGGCCTGGCCGCTGCCGAAGATCTTCCGCCTCACCTCCGGCGGCAAGCTGATCGAAGGCATCTTCAAGGGCGACACCATCAACACGCCCTCGATGATCGCCGTCGAGGACTACATCGACGCGCTGAAGTGGGCCGACGCCATCGGCGGCCTCGACGCGCTGATCGCCCGCGCCAACGCCAACACCAAGGCCATCGCCGACTGGGTCGCCAAGACGCCGTCGGTCGCCTTCCTGGCCAAGACAGAAGCCATCCGCTCGAACACCTCGGTCTGCCTGTCGTTCGTGCATCCGCAAGTGGCGGCGCTCGACGTCGAGGGCCAGCAGGCTTTCGTCAAGACGCTGACCGGCCTTCTGGAGAAGGAAGGCGTCGCCTTCGACATCGCCTCCTACCGCGACGCCCCTCCGGGCCTGCGCATCTGGTGCGGCGCCACCGTCGAAACCGCCGACGTCGCCGCTCTGACGCCGTGGATCGACTGGGCGTTCGACAAGGCGCTGGCCGGCCTTTCGAAGGCTGCCTGACCCAGATATTTGGAGAGGGAGCGAAGCCTTCGGCTCACCCCTCTCCCTGTCCCTCCCCCACAAGGGGGGAGGGGACCCTAACGATAAATCGTAGCGCGCTCATCCAGCTGAGATTCCCGGACCAACCGCGTCCCCTCCCCCCTTGTGGGGGAGGGACAGGGAGAGGGGTGATCCAGCGCAGAGATCCAAAGGCAAGGACACATCATGGCTCCTCGCGTTCTCATTTCCGACAAGCTGTCCGCCACCGCCGTCCAGATCTTCAAGGACCACGGCGTCGAAGTCGACTACCAGCCCGATCTCGGCAAGGACAAGGAAAAGCTGGCCGAAATCATCGGCAACTATGACGGTCTCGCCATCCGGTCGACCACCAAGGTCACCGAGAAGCTGCTCGCCAACGCCAAGAATCTCAAGGTGATCGGCCGCGCCGGCATCGGCGTCGACAACGTCGACGTGCCCGCCGCCACGGCGCGCGGCGTCATCGTCATGAACACGCCCTTCGGCAACTCGATCACCACGGCCGAGCATGCCATCGCCCTGATGTTCGCCCTCGCCCGCGAGCTTCCCGAGGCCAATGCCTCGACGCACGCCGGCAAGTGGGAAAAGAACCGCTTCATGGGTGTCGAGCTGACCAACAAGACGCTCGGCGTCATCGGCTGCGGCAACATCGGCTCCATCGTCGCCGACCGTGCCGTCGGCCTGAAGATGCGCGTCATCGCCTACGACCCGTTCCTGTCCAACGAACGCGCCGTCGAGCTCGGCGTCGAGAAGGTGGAACTCGACGACCTGTTCCGCCGCGCCGACTTCATCACGCTGCACGTGCCGCTGATCGAGAAGACGCGCAACATCATCGACATCTCCGCCATCTTGAAGATGAAGAAGGGCGTGCGCATCATCAACTGCGCCCGCGGCGGCCTGATCGTCGAAGCCGACCTCAAGGCGGCGCTCGATTCCGGCCACGTCGCCGGCGCCGCACTCGACGTGTTCGAGACCGAGCCGGCCACGGCCCATCCGCTGTTCGGCCATCCCAAGGTGGTCTGCACGCCGCATCTCGGCGCCTCCACCACGGAAGCGCAGGAGAATGTCGCCCTGCAGGTCGCCGAGCAGATGTCGGACTACCTGATGAAGGGCGCCGTCACCAACGCCCTCAACATGCCGTCGATCACCGCCGAGGAAGCCCCGCGCCTGACGCCCTTCGTCAAGCTCGCCGAGCTCCTGGGTTCCTTCGCCGGCCAGCTCACCGAAACCGGCCTCAAGTCGATCCGTATCGAGTATGAGGGCGAAGTCGCCGGCATGAACATCCGCGCGCTCAGCGCCGCCGCGATCACCGGCGTGCTGAAGCCGCTTCTCCAGTCGGTCAACATGGTGTCCGCGCCGGTGATGGCCAAGGAGCGGGGCATCGCCGTCGCCGAGGTTCGCAACAACGCCTCGGCCAACTTCGAAAGCCTGATCCGCCTGACGCTCACCACAGACCGCCAGGAGCGCTCGATCGCCGGTACCGTCTTCGCCGATGGCCATCCGCGCATCGTCGAGATCAAGGGCATCAAGATGGACGCCGAGTTCGCACCGTCGATGATCTACGTCACCAACGAGGACAAGCCGGGCTTCATCGGCAAGTTCGCCAGCCTCCTGGGCGACGCCGGCATCAACATCGCCACCTTCGCCCTCGGTCGCCTGGAGCAGGGCGCCGATGCCATCTGTCTCGTCGAGGTGGACGGCGACGTGCCGGCCGAGGTGCTCGACAAGGTGAAGGCCATGCCGGTGGTCCGCCAAGTCAAGGCGCTGAAGTTCTGATCGGCATCATTGAGACAAATCCTTGAGGAAGGGGCGCCCCGAAGCGCCCCTTTTTTCATTTCAGCCCGCTACGCGCCTTCCGCCGGCAGATGATCGAGCGGCAGCGGCGCCTGAGCCTTCACGGTCTGGATGGCGAAGTTGCTGCGGATGTCGTTCACCCCCGGCAGCTTGAGAAGCGTGCCGAGCAGGAAGCGCTCGTAAGCGGCGAGATTGGGCAGGACGACCTGCAACAGGAAATCGGACTCTCCCGAGACCAAGTGGCAGGACACGACCTCGGGCAAGGCGCGCACGGCGTCCATGAAGGCCGCCGCCGTATCGTCGTGATGGCGCTCGACCTTGATCCCGACGAAGACGGTCAGGTCGAGACCGACGCCACCGCGATCCAGGGCGGCGTGATAGCCGCCGATCACCCCGGCCTTCTCCAGAAGCCGAACCCGGCGCAGGCACGGCGATGGCGATAGTCCGACCTCTTCGGCCAGCTCCACGTTGGTGAGACGCGCGTCCCGTTGCAGCGCGGCCAGAATCCGGCGATCGATGGCATCAAGCTTCAATGTTGGCATAACCTTTCAATCTCAGCTTCGATATTGGCACGATACGCCAACACAGCGTCAAATCGAAGCGCAACTTGCAAGGACATGCCGACGCCCCTCGCGCTAGATTCTCTGTCATCGGAACGCGGGAGGCGATGCGATCATGGCTGATGTCTGGATGTTCATCGGTGCGCTCGCCGTCGCCTATCTCATACCCGGGCCGGATATGGTACTGATCCTTCACACCGGCGCGCTCCAGGGGCGCTCCCAGGCGCTTGCCGTCGCGATCGGGCTTGCCCTTGCCCGGGCGACCCACGTGTTTCTGGCGGCCATCGGGCTGGCCGCTCTATTCAGGACCGCGCCTTGGGCGTTCGAGGTCGTTCGCGTCGCCGGTGCGGCCTACCTTATCTGGCTCGGTCTTGGAGTTCTTCGATCTCGGTCCCTGCAACCGGAAGGGCCTCGCCCATCATCGAACGACAGCGGTCGGTCGATGTCGCAGGCAGCAGTCCGCGGCTTTCTGACCAATCTCCTCAATCCCAAGGCCCTTCTCTTCTGTTCGGTCCTGCTGCCTCAGTTCGTCCGCTCGGAAAACGGCAGCATGCCGGGACAGTTCGCCATGCTGGGAGCGATCCTCGTCGCCACCGGCCTTGCGTTCGATCTGGCTTATGTCGTCACCGGCGCGACGCTCAGCCGATGGGCCGTTCGGAACCCGCTCAACCAGGCCCTTCAACGATGGGTTTTCGCCGCGTTGCTGGTCGGCTTCGGCTTGCGCCTCGCCCTGTCGCAACGTCCTCTGTGACGAAAGAAAGCTGCGCCGTTCAACTGGAAAAGAGATCGCCAATCACGCGAGTGCCACCGCTCCATTGCGAGTATCTCTCGGCGGCGATAGCCTGAGCTTATGAAGATACTGGCCATCTCCGGCAGCGCCCGCCAAGCCTCGACCAACACGGCCCTGCTGAGGGCCTTGAGCGCGATCGCCCCCGAAGGCATCGCCGTGGATGTCTTCGACGGTATAGGCGACCTGCCGGTCTTCTCCCCGGATCGGGAGGGCCCGGATCTGCCGCAGAGTGTCGCGACCTTCATACGGCAGATATCCGACTGCGATGGGCTTCTGATATCCAGCCCGGAGTATGTCCGCAGCATTCCCGGTGGCCTGAAGAACGCCATCGACTGGCTGGTCTCAGGCGATCAGGTGATCGGCAAGCCGATCGCCCTCGTTCACGCCTCCCATCGCGGGGACGACATGCTCTCGGCACTGCGTATCGTACTCGCGACCATCAGCTCAAACTTCAACCACAGCCTGTTCTTCCGCCTGCCCGTGATGAAGGAGACGCCGGAGGCGATCCTGGAAATCCTGAAGGCCCCGGCCAACCGGCTGGCCGCCGAACAGTTCCTTCGGGATTTCGCCGTCTTCTGCCGCAACCACGGGCGCACCGGCCCGAGCTCCATGAGCCTCTAGAGCCTTGTGCGGAAAAGTGGAAACCCGTTTTCCGCAAAAACAATGAGACAACAAGGAACTAGAGCGTGTTGTCGAACCAAGGTTCGCCGGACACGCTCTAGCGGCAAAAACGAGAGCCGGTTCTTCGTCAGAGGCTTGGAATGTTCCGGACGCCGAAGCTCAGGCGGCGGCGCGTTTCCATCCGGCGGCGAGCAATCCGGCGCCGATCATCAGCGAGCCGCCGATGCGGTTGACCAGCCTCTGGACGCGGGGCTTGCGGATTGTCTTGCGCGCCATCGCGGCCACCAGGCCGTAGGTTGCGGCATTGGCCGTCGCCAGCGCGAGGAAGGTCGCCTCGAACACGGCCATCTGGAAGGCGACGGGCTCGGCGTGGTTCAGGAACTGCGGCAGGAACGCCACGAAGAAGATGATGCTCTTCGGGTTGAGCGCCGTCACGGCATAGGCGTGCAGGAAGATGCGAAGCGGCCGTTCTCTCGCCACTGCGTCGTCCGAGGCATCCACGGTCGCCACGGGCGCGCGCCACAGCTTGATGCCGAGATAGATCAGATAGGCGGCTCCGACCCATTTCAGCACCGCGAACAGCTCGGCTGACGTGGCGAGCAGCGCGCCAAGACCGAGCATCGAGGCGGTCATCGCCGTGAAGTCGCCGAGGGCAACGCCGGTCACCGTCGCGGCCGCCGCACGCCTGCCGTGGCCGAGGGCATAGGAAATCACCAGGAGAACCGTCGGCCCCGGTATCGCCAGAAGAACCGCCGACGCGGCAACGAAAGCCAGCCAAATCTCTATGGACATGCTCACCCCTCCAGGTTGGCGGGAACCGAGCAATCCATGGGACCGGCGATATGGCAAGCGAAAGCTATGAATGAAGCGGGCCTGACGGGGCAAAGCCTCGTCAGGCGGAAAGCGAAGCGAAAGCCAGGGGGCGAAAACCCACCGGGTCCGAGGCCGGAAATCAGCCCAGAACGCTCTTCAGCTCGCTCACGATATTCGGATCGATATCGGTCCGCTCGCTGCCATAGGCGATGTTGGCCTTGAGGAAGCCGAGCTTGGTGCCGGTGTCGAAGGTGGTGCCGCGGAAGCGCACGCCGCTGAAGGGCTGTTCCTTGGCAAGGCGAAGCATGGAATCGGTGAGCTGGATCTCGCCGCCGGCGCCCTTCTCCTGGTTGCCCAGAAGCTCGAAGATGCGCGGCTGCAGGATGTAGCGGCCCGAGATGAAGAAGTTGGACGGCGCATCGGCCGGCTTGGGCTTCTCGACCATGTCGGTCACTTCGTAGACGTCGGTCGCCAGCGTCTTGCCGAGGGCGACGATGCCGTAGGACGAGGTCTGGGCCGGGTCGCATTCCTCGAGGCTGACGATGTTGCCGCCGCTGGTCTGGTAGGCGTCGACCATGCTCTTCAGGCAGGGCGTCGTGTGCTTCATCAGCATGTCGGGCAACAGCACCGCGAAAGGCTCGTCGCCGACGATGTCACGGGCGCACCAGACGGCGTGGCCGAGACCGAGCGGCTCCTGCTGACGCGTGAAGGAGGTGGTGCCGGCGGCCGGGCGCTCGGCGCGCAGCTCTTCGAGGGCGGCCGTCTTATTGCGGGCGGCGAGCGTCGCCTCGAGCTCGTAGGCGAGGTCGAAGTGATTCTCGATCACTTCCTTGCCACGGCCGGTGACGAAGATGAAATGCTCGATGCCGGCCGCCTTGGCCTCGTCGACGACATATTGGAGGGCCGGCCGGTCGACGACGGTCATCATCTCCTTCGGCACGGCCTTGGTGGCGGGAAGGAAGCGGGTGCCGAGGCCGGCGACGGGAAAGACGGCTTTACGAATGCGTTTGGACATGAAGCACTCCTGAGCGGCAACTCTGGTGACGATCCGAACGTCTGGACGTCTGCCGCGTGGGCGGGATCATCAATAGCGGAAAAATGTTTAATTTTGGAAATGTGAGGCCGGTTGAGAAAATTCCGTCGTGAAAGATCCGTCGGTGGATGCTCAAGACGAAACGCTACGAAACTTAACCTATCGTTTACCATAAGTCCCGTCTCTGAAAAGACAACACAGGTCGAAGAGAGGAGCGCGTCATGACGAACGTATCACGGGCCGTCCGGGGTGCCGCCGCCCTCACGCTCGCCGCCCTTCTCGGCGCCTGCGCCATCCTCGGCGGCGACTTCGATGCCACCGACCGCACCGGGCTGCCGCCGCTCGCCGACGGGCCGATCCCGCCCGCCTTCACCGCCTTCGTCGAAAGCCAGTGGCCGGCCGCCGAGGCGCGCGGCGTCACGCGCGCCACCTTCGATGCCGCCTTCCGGGGCGTCGGCCCCGACAACGACGTGCTTTCCAGGGCGACGAGCCAGCCGGAGTTCTCGCGCGCCATCTGGGACTATCTCGACGACATGGCGGCGGAAAGCCGCATCGCCACCGGCCGGGAGATGCTGGTCCGCCATCGCGCGCTGCTCGACAGCATCGAGGCGACCTATGGCGTCAACCGCGAGATCGTCGTCGCCATCTGGGGCATGGAGAGCAGCTACGGCGCCATCCTGCGCGATCCGACCAAGGTGAAGAACGTGGTGCGCGCGCTGGCGACGCTCGGCTGGCGCGGCGGCTCGCGAGCCGCCTATGGGCGGCAGCAACTCAACGCCGTCCTGCGCATTCTGGAACACCACGACGTCGACGCCCGCCACATGACCGGCTCCTGGGCCGGCGCCATGGGCCAGACCCAGTTCATTCCCACCACCTACCTCTCCTACGCCGTCGACTTCGACGGCGACGGGCGGCGCAACATCTGGACCTCGGTCCCCGACGCGCTGGCTTCCACCGCCAACTATCTCCGGAAGTCCGGCTGGCAACCCGGCGCCACCTGGGGCTACGAGGTGGTGCTGCCGCCTGGCTTCGACAGCTCGCTGGAAGGCCGCTCGGCGACGCTCGCCGACTGGGCGGCGCGCGGGTTTGCCCGCGCCTCCGGCGCCGCCTTCCCCCGGCCCGACGACCAGGCCACGCTGCTGCTGCCGGCCGGACCGGGCGGCCCGGCCTTCCTGACGCTCAGGAACTTCCAGGCCATCAAGCGCTACAACAACGCCAACGCCTACGCCCTCGGCGTCGGTCACCTCGCCGACCGCCTCGTCGGCGGCGGTCCCTTCGTCACCCCCTGGCCGCGCGGCTACACGCCGCTCGACGAAGCCGGTCGCGCCGAGTTGCAGTCCCGCCTCAAGGCGATCGGATTCCCTCTCGACAAGATCGATGGTAAGGTCGGTCCTCAAACCGTCGCCGCCATTCGCGCCTATCAGGCACAACGCGGCCTCGCCGTCACAGGCAACGCGTCGCTCGAACTCCTGACGCTGCTTCGGGGCGGCTGAAGCCGGCCGGATGGCTGACGCGACGGGTGTCTGGAGGCTCGCCACATGCCGCTCCGCCGGGCAAAAGCCCTGACGGTTGTCGTCGTCGCCACGCTGATCGCGGCGGGCCTGCCCCTGCACGCCCAGCAGGTCATCGTGCAGCGCGGAAACCAGACGCAGGTCGTAGAGCCGCAGCGCGACAACCGTCCCTTCCTGATGCGTCTGTTCGGATGGGGCGAACAGCAGCCGGCCCAGCCGCCACCGGGTGCCCGCGTCATCAAGGTGCCGCCCCCCGGCCAGCAGCAGCGCAAGGCGGCCCGCCCCCCGGCGGCCGTCGTCAAGCCGCAGAACCCCAAGAACGACGACGCGCGCGTCGTCCTGGTGATCGGCGACCGGCTGGCCGCCGACCTCGGACGCGGCCTCGACGTCGCCTATGCCGACCGGCCGGACGTGCGCATCGAGACCAAGACCGTCGACGAGGCCGGCCTCGCCGCCACCGGCGACATGGACTGGAAGGCCTTCCTTGAAAAGCGCCTGACCGACAAGCCGCGACCGACGGCCGTGGTGGCCATGATCGGCCGCGCCGACGGCCGGCCGATCGAGCTGCCCGACCGCACGGTCGACTTCCCCACCCCCGATTGGGAAACCATCTACAAGGCCCGACTCAACGAGCTCACCCGCGTCGCCCGCGAGCGCGCGGTGCCGCTCCTCTGGGTCGGTCTCGTTCCGGTGGCCAGCCAGCAGGCGACCAACGACGTCACCTATATCGACGGCGTCATCCGCGACGAGGCGGCCGAAAAGGGGGCGACCTATATCGACGTCTGGGAACCCTTCTCCCAGAACGGCGCCTTCGTGGCGAGCGGCCCCGACCTCGACGGACAGGTGCGTCAGCTCCGCCTCAAGGACGGCGTCGGGTTCACCCGCTCGGGCGCCCGCAAGCTTGCCTTCTACGTCCAGCAGAGCCTGGGCACCGCCCTCAACGTCGCCGACCACACGGCGAACCTGATGCAACAGGTGTCGGGAGATGGTCCGGTGCTGGTGTTGAACGACCCGGCCGCCTCCGGCGAGGACAAGCTGATCGCCGCCAGCGACCTCGTTCCCCCGAAACCCGGCACCGCCCTCCACCGCCTCGTCATCGAAGGCCTGCCGCTGGAACCGGTCGCCGGGCGCTTCGACGCGGCGGCGCTGAAATAGGCGACTGAATCTCACCCCCAAACGACAACGGCCGGGCTCCATGGGAACCCGGCCGCTTGACTGTCTTGCCGATGGTCGCTCAGCGCGGCAGCACGCTTGCGCCCATCAGGAACTCGTCGATGGCGCGCGCCGCCTGACGGCCCTCGCGGATCGCCCAGACGACGAGGCTCTGGCCGCGCCGCATGTCGCCGGCCGCGAACACCTTGTCGATCGAGGTGCGATAGTCGGCCTCGGTGGCCTTGACGTTGCCGCGGCCGTCCTTGTCGACGCCGAGATCGTTGATCATGCCCTCGTGCACCGGATGCACGAAGCCCATGGCGAACAGCACCAGATCGGCATCGATGCTGAACTCCGAGCCGGGGATCGGCTGGAACTTGGCATCGACCTTGACGCAGTTGACCTTGTTGACGACGCCGTTCTGGCCCTCGAAGGAGACGGCGGTGACGCCGAACAGGCGCTCGGCCCCTTCCTCGTGACTCGACGAGGTCCTGAGCTTCAGCGGCCAGTTCGGCCAGGTCAGCAGCTTGTCTTCCTTCTCCGGCGGCTTCGGCATGATTTCCAGCTGAACGACGGCGGTCGCGCCCTGGCGGTTCGAGGTGCCGATGCAGTCAGAACCGGTGTCGCCGCCGCCGATGACCACGACGCGCTTGCCGAGCGCCGAGATCGGATCGACGGAGCCGAGCGGCTCGCCGCCGACGCGGCGGTTCTGCTGCGGCAGGAACTCCATGGCGAAGTGAACGCCCCTGAGCTCGCGGCCGGGCACCGGCAGATCGCGCGACTTTTCCGAACCGCCGGCCAGCAGGACGGCATCATACTCGGCCTTGAGGTCCTCGATCTTCACGTCGACGCCGACATGGGCGTTGAAGTGGAAGACGACGCCCTCGGCGACCATCTGCTGCACGCGCCGCTCGACGATATGCTTGTCGAGCTTGAAGTCGGGAATGCCGTAGCGGAGAAGACCGCCGGCGCGGGCGTTCTTCTCGTAGACGTGCACATCATGGCCGACGCGGACGAGCTGCTGGGCGGCGGCAAGGCCGGCCGGACCCGAACCGATCACCGCCACCTTTTTGCCGGTCTTGACCTTGGCGATCTCCGGCTGCACCCGGCCATCCTTCCAGGCCCGCTCGGCGATGGTGTATTCGATCTGCTTGATCGTCACCGGCGCTTCGAACAGGTTCAGCGTGCAGGCCGCCTCGCAAGGCGCGGGGCAGACGCGGCCGGTGAACTCCGGGAAGTTGTTGGTCGAGTGGAGATTGCGCGCGGCCGTCTCCCAATCGCCGTTGTAGACGAGGTCGTTCCAGTCCGGGATCTGGTTGTTCACCGGGCAGCCGCGATGGCAGTAGGGCACGCCGCATTCCATGCAGCGGGCGCCCTGGGTCTGCATGTCGCTTTCCAGCGGCGGAACGGTGAATTCGTTGTAGTGGCGAACGCGGTCGTCCACCTTCTGGTACTTGAGCTCCTGACGCTCGAACTCGAGAAAGCCGGTAGCCTTGCCCATCTTTCACTCCGTCTCGTCTTTGCGGGTTCCTGTCGCCGGCCACGGGCGCCTTCCTTCGGCACCGCTCGCGAGGGGCAATCTTTCGGAACCCTTTCCTGTCTCGGTGGGGCGGGACGGCCCTCGGGCCGTCCCTCTCGGTTACTCGGCGGCGATGCGGCTCGCCGTCATGGCTTCCAGCGCCTTGCGGTACTCGGTCGGCATCACCTTGACGAACTTGCCGCGCCAGGCGGCCCAGTCGTCGAGGATCGCCTTGGCACGCGGCGAACCGGTCCAGGCATGGTGCCGTTCGATCAGGGCCCTGAGGCGCTCGCAGTCGTGGCGCGTCATGTCGCCGCGAATGTCGACCTTGCCGTCGACACCGATCGGCAGCGCCAGCTCGTCCTCGACCATCTCCTCGAACTCGACCATCGACATGTTGCAGCGCCGGTTGAAGCTGCCGTCCTCGTCGAGCACGTAGGCGATGCCGCCGGACATGCCGGCCGCGAAGTTGCGGCCGGTGCTGCCGAGCACGACGACGATGCCGCCGGTCATGTATTCGCAGCCATGATCGCCCACGCCTTCGACGACGGCGATGGCGCCGGAGTTGCGGACCGCGAAGCGCTCGCCGGCCACACCGCGGAAGTAGCACTCGCCGGCGATGGCGCCGTAGAGCACGGTGTTGCCGACGATGATCGACTTCTCCGGCACGATCTTCGACTTCGGGCTCGGGCGAACCACCAGTCGGCCGCCCGACAGGCCCTTGCCGACATAGTCGTTGCCGTCGCCAACGAGGTCGAGCGTCAGGCCGTGGGCGCCCCAGGCACCGAACGACTGGCCGGCGGTGCCGGTCAGCGTCACGCGGATGGTGTCGTCGGGCAGGCCGACGTGACCATAGCGCTTGGCGATCTCGCCCGAGAGCATGGCGCCCACCGAGCGGTTGACGTTAATGACCGGGGTCTCGATCTTCACCGGCTTGCCGCTCTCGAGCGCCGGCATGGCCTCGGCGATCAGCTTCCGGTCGAGGATGTCGTCGATCGGATGCTTCTGCACCGTGGTGTGGCGCATCTCGGCCGGGTCCGCCTTCGGCAGGTAGAACAGGCGCGAGAAGTCGAGGCCCTTGGCCTTCCAGTGGGCGATGCCGGCCTGCTTGTCGAGGATGTCGGTGCGACCGGTGATCTCTTCCAGCTTGCGGAAGCCGAGCGCGGCGAGATAGCGACGCACTTCCTCGGCAATGAAGAAGAAGTAGTTGATCACGTGCTCCGGCTGGCCGACGAAGCGCTTCCTCAGCACCGGATCCTGGGTGGCGATGCCGACCGGGCAGGTGTTGAGATGGCACTTGCGCATCATCAGGCAGCCCGAGGCGATCAGCGGCGCGGTGGCGAAGCCGAAGCCATCGGCACCGAGCAGGGCGCCGACCACCACGTCGCGGCCGGTGCGGACACCGCCGTCGACCTGAAGTTCGACGCGCGAACGAAGGCCGTTGATCACCAGGGTCTGCTGCGTTTCGGCAAGGCCGATCTCCCACGGGGAACCCGCGTGCTTGATGGAGGTCAGCGGCGAAGCGCCGGTACCGCCCTCGAAGCCGGAGATGGTGATGTGATCGGCACGCGCCTTGGCGACGCCGGCGGCAACCGTGCCGACGCCGACTTCCGAGACGAGCTTCACCGACACTTCGCCGGCCGGGTTGACGTTCTTCAGGTCGAAGATCAGCTGGGCCAGGTCTTCGATCGAGTAGATGTCATGGTGCGGCGGCGGCGAGATGAGCTGCACGCCGGGGGTGGCGTGACGCACCTTGCCGATGACCGCGTCGACCTTGTGGCCGGGCAGCTGGCCGCCTTCGCCGGGCTTGGCACCCTGCGCCATCTTGATCTGCATCTGGTCGGAGTTGACCAGATATTCGGTGGTGACGCCGAAGCGGCCGGAGGCAACCTGCTTGATCGCCGACCTGAGGCTGTCGCCCGACGGCAGCGGCTTAAAGCGATCGGCCTCCTCGCCGCCCTCACCGGTGTTCGAGCGTCCGCCGATCCGGTTCATGGCGATGGCGAGGTTGGTATGCGCCTCGCGGCTGATCGAGCCGTAGCTCATGGCGCCGGTGGCGAACTTGCGCACGATGTCCTGGGCCGGTTCGACCTCGTCCAGCGGCACCGGCGTCCGGCCGATTTCCTCGGCGGACTTGATGCGGAACAGACCACGGATGGTCATCGTCTGTTCGCTCTGGGCGTTGATCGGCTCCGAGAACTCCTTCTGGAACTGCTCGAAGGAGTTGGCGCGCACGGCATGCTGCAAACCGGCGATGACGCCAGCATTCCACACGTGTGCCTCGCCGCGCATGCGCTGGGCATACTCGCCGCCCACTTCCAGCATGCTGGCAAGCGTCGGGTCGCTGCCGAAGGCGCGAGCATGACGGGCCACGGTTTCCTTGGCGATCTCGTCGAGACCGACACCCTCGATGCGGGTCGCCGTGCCGAAGAAGTACTTCTGCACGAAGCGCGACGACAGGCCGACGGCGTCGAAGATCTGGGCGCCGCAGTAGGACTGATAGGTCGAGATGCCCATCTTCGACATGATCTTCAGGAGACCCTTGCCGATCGACTTGATGTAGCTGTAGACGATCTTGTGCTCGTCCAGCCCCTTGGGCAGCTTGTCCTTCATGGCGATCAGCGTATCGAAGGCGAGATACGGGTTGATCGCCTCGGCGCCGTAACCGGCGAGACAGGCGAAGTGATGCACCTCGCGCGGCTCGCCCGATTCCACCACCAGACCGGCCTGGGTCCTGAGACCCTTGCGGATGAGATGATGGTGCACAGCCGCCGTGGCGAGCAGCGCCGGAATGGCGATGCGCTCGGCCCCGACGCCACGGTCGGAGAGGATGATGATGTTGTAGACCTGCCCGGCCGCCGACATTCGAACCGCCGCCTCGGCCTGGATGCAGATGGCCTCGAGGGCCGGCCGCATGCCGGAGGGACCGTTGGCCGCCGGATAGGTGATGTCGATGGTGATGGTCTTGAAGCCGGAGTCCTCGATGGTCTCGATCGACCGGATCTTTTCGAGATCCTCGTTGGTCAGGATCGGCTGACGCACCTCAAGCCGCTTGTGCGCGTCGTCGCCGCCCCGGTCGAACAGGTTCGGACGCGGGCCGATGAACGAGACGAGGCTCATGACCAGTTCCTCGCGGATCGGGTCGATCGGCGGGTTGGTCACCTGGGCGAAGTTCTGCTTGAAGTAGGTGTAGAGCAGCTTGGACTTGGACGACAGCACCGAGATCGGCGTGTCGGTGCCCATCGAGCCGGTGGCTTCCATGCCGGTGGAGGCCATCGGCACCATCAGCACCTTGAGGTCTTCCTGGCTGTAGCCGAAGGCCTGCTGCAGGTCGAGGAGGTTCTCGGCCGACTTGGGCGCGCGGGCGCGCACCGCCGGCAGGTCTTCGAGGACCAGCTGGGTGTCGTCGATCCACTTGGCATAGGGCTGTGCCGTCGAGATCGACTTCTTGATCTCGTCGTCGGAGATGATGCGGCCCTCGACGAGGTCGATCAGCAGCATCTTGCCCGGCTGCAGGCGCCACTTCTGGACGATCTTCTCCTCGGGGATCGGCAGGGTGCCGCTCTCGGAAGCGAGGATCACCCGGTCGTCGTCGGTGACGACATAGCGGGCCGGACGCAGACCGTTGCGGTCGAGCGTCGCGCCGATCTGGCGACCGTCGGTGAAGGCCACGGCGGCCGGTCCGTCCCAAGGCTCCATGATGGCGGCGTGATACTCGTAGAAAGCCTTGCGCTCGGCATCCATGCTCTCGTTGCCGGCCCAGGCCTCGGGGATGAGCGTCATCACCGCATGCGGCAGCGAGTAGCCGCCGCGCAGCAGGAACTCCAGCGCGTTGTCGAAGCAGGCGGTGTCCGACTGCCCCTCGTAGGAGATCGGCCAGATCTTCTCGATGTCTTCGCCGAGCACCTTGGAGGTGGTGGTCGCCTGGCGCGCGTACATCCAGTTGACGTTGCCGCGCAGGGTGTTGATCTCGCCGTTGTGGGCGACCATGCGATAGGGGTGCGCCAGCTTCCAGGACGGGAAGGTGTTGGTCGAGAACCGCTGATGGACGAGCGCCAGCGCCGACTCGAAGCGGGGGTCCGAGAGGTCGGGGTAGTAGCGCTTGACCTGATAGGACAGGAACATGCCCTTGTAGACGACGGTGCGCGAGGAGAAGGACACCACGTAGAAGGCATCCTGGTTGCGCTTGGTCGCGCCGTTCCAGTCGGCTTCGTAGACGTCGCCGGACAGCACCTTGCGGGCGATGTAGAGCTTGCGCTCCAGCGCCTCCTGGTCGGAGGTGCCTGGCAGCATGACGAACAGCTGGCGATGCACCGGCTCGGTGGCCTTGACGCCCTCGGACAGGGCCGAGTTGTCGACCGGCACCGACCGCCAGCCGAGAATGGCCAGGCCCTGGCCCTTCACCGACCGCTCGACGATCTCGACGGCGCGGGTGCGCTCGGCCTCGTCCTGCGGCAGGAAGAACTGGGCGACGCCATAGCGGCCGGCGTCCGGCAGCTCGAAGCCGAGCTTCAGACACTCCTCGGCAAAGAACCGATGCGGGATCTGCACCAGGATGCCGGCGCCGTCGCCCATCAGCGGGTCGGCGCCGACGGCGCCGCGATGCTCGAGGTTCTCGAGAACGTAGAGGGCGTCGGCCACGGTCTGGTGGCTCTTGCGGCCCTTGATGTCGGCAACGAAGCCGACGCCGCAGGCGTCGTGCTCGTGCTGGGCGCTGTAGAGGCCCTCCGCCCCGGCTTTCGCGCGGATATCGGCGATCTCGTCGGCCGGCGTGCGCGTGGCGCTCGTTGCGGCATTCGGCGCGGCTGGCGCGAGGTGCGGCATCGGTTCGTCGAGCGTCTTCATGGCGAAGTCCTCATCAGTGTGCGGCAGACCCACGGCCCGCCGAAGGGTGTCTCTGTTCCGGACGACTGCACGCGAGGAGCGGTATGTTCCTTATACCCGCTTGCGACCGCGCTGTGGACCGCCCGTCCTTTTTGGCGACGACGTCGCGGCCTTTTCGCCGGACGGCGCGACAGCGACAGCCGTCGTCCCCATCCCGTGAAACCGGAACAAGGAGACAGCTTCGTTAGCCGTTTCGCCAGATGATCCCGAAGCTCACTCCTCCCCGGAAATCCCCCGTTTCGCGCTTTGCACCCGTTGCCTCGGCGAGGCAAGCGAAAAGCGCGGCCGGTGGATTTCGAGAAATGCGCTGGCCTTTCTTCCCCTCCGAAAAGCAGGCCCGAGCCCCGAAATCCGCCCATCTGGAACCAAACTATCGCGGTCCCGAATGCGCGATGCGTTATTTGCATAACCTTGCGGTCCCGTCAACCATCCTGACCCATTAATTTGGGGGCGAAATCCGGATTGACGCCGGCATGAACGGCCTGCATGGGTGGTGCGCAAACTCGGCGGCTGTCGCGCGAGTTGGACAAGGCTAAACTCGGCTCCATGTACTTTGCCAGCGACAACTGGGCCGGCGCTTCGGCGCAAGTGGCCAATGCCCTCATGAATGCCGGAAACGGCTCCGTTCCCGCCTATGGCGCCGACGACCAGACGCGCGTTGCCGTCGACTGGTTCTCGGAAGTGTTCGAGCACGACGTTTCCGTCTTCTTCGTAGCAACCGGCACGGCGGCCAACTCGCTGTCGCTCGCCTCGGTGATGAAGCCGGCCGGCATCGTGCTCTGCCACGACGTGGCGCACATCGCCTGCGACGAAGCCGGCGCGCCGGAGTTCCTGTCGGGCGGTCGCCTGGTCAGCATTCCCGGCGCCCGTGGCAAGCTGACGCCCGACGCGCTCGAAGCGGCGATCGGCCGCTACTTCCCCGCCGCCGTCCATCACGGCCGGCCCGTCGCCGTCTCGCTCAGCCAGTCGACCGAATGGGGCACCGTCTACACGGTGGAGGAAGTGACCGCGCTCGCCGCCGTCGCCCACGCCTACGGCCTCAAGGTGCACATGGACGGCGCGCGCCTTGCCAACGCCCTCGCCTTCCTCGGCTGCCAGCCGGCCGACATCACCTGGAAGGCCGGCGTCGACGTGCTGTCCTTCGGCGGCACCAAGAACGGCTGCTGGTGCGCCGAGGCCGTCGTCTTCTTCAACGCCAAGAAGGCCGAGGATTTCGGCTACATCCGGAAGCGCTCCGGCCAGTTGTTCTCCAAGAGCCGCTTCGTCGCCGCCCAGTTCCAGGGCTACTTCGACCGTGGCCACTGGCTGGACAACGCCTTCCACGCCAACACCATGGCCAAGCGCCTCGCCACCGGCATCGGCCAGCTCTCCACCGCCCGCATCCTGTGGGAGCCGGAAGCCAACGAAGTGTTCGCCATCTGGCCGAAGGCGGTCAGCGCCCGCCTGAAGGCAGCCGGCGCCCAGTTCTACGAGTGGAATCCGGAGGGCCTCTCCGACGACGAGAAGCCGCGCGACGACGAGGACCTCGTCCGTCTCGTCACCTCGTTCGCCACCGCCGCCCACGAGGTCGACCACTTCCTCAAGGCGCTCGGCAAGTAACCATCACCACCGGCCGAACATGCAAAAAGGGCGTCCCTCGCGGGGCGCCCTTCGTCATTTGGCCGCTTGGCGAGCGAAGCGGTCTCCGCTCGCCAGGCCGATCAGCTTAATCGTCGACCGATCAGTTGATGGTCGCCTCGATCTGCGGGGTCTCACCCTTGCCGATCGGAATGGTACGCGCCCGCTTGCTCTCGGGAATGTCGCGCACGAGATCGACGTGCAGGAGGCCGTGCTCGAGCGAGGCGCCCTTCACCTCGACATGATCGGCAAGCTGGAAGCGGCGCTCGAAGGCGCGGGCGGCGATGCCGCGATAGAGCATCTCGCGACCGTTGTCCTCGGCTTCCGCCTTCTTCTCGCCCTTGACCGTCAGCACGGCTTCGCGCGCCTCGATCGTCAGCTCATCCTCGGCAAAGCCCGCCACGGCGATGGTGATGCGATAGGCATTCTCGCCGGTGCGCTCGATATTGTAGGGCGGATAGGACTGGGCCGACGCGTCGCTGGTCGAAACCTGGTCGAGCAGCGAGAACAGGCGATCAAAGCCGATGGTCGAGCGATAGAGCGGAGAAAGGTCGAAATTACGCATGATGTCCTCCAGTTGAGCGACAGTCTCGGGTTGGCCGGCCGGCTTTCTGTTCCCCTCTCCGAGGCGGAACCTCCGGTCGCCGCAGACCCCCGTCCGGGGCGTCCGCGTTCCTTGATTTGGTAAGGCCGGATGGCTTTTCAAGGGGCGGGCGGCAATGCGTTTTAACCGTCTTCCGACGATGGCATCCGCCATCCCCTCCATGCTAGAAACGGCGCGGCGGCGACAGGGTGTGGTCGCCGGGGAGCGCCCATGGATCTTCTCGACCTCGCCGACAATCCGATTCCCTCCGGCTGCCGGCTGGAGATGATTTCGACGTCGGATGGTGTGCGCCTGCGCACCGCCCGCTGGCCGGCCTTGCCCGGCGGCGCCAAGGGCACTGTTTGCCTGTTCCCGGGCTGGTCGGAGACGATCGAGAAGTATTTCCACGTCGTCGAGCGCCTGAGACAACGCGGCTTCGCCGTGGCGATCATGGAATGGCGCGGCCAGGGCGGATCGACCCGGCTCACCGACGACCCCGGCAAGGGCCACGTCCGCTCCTTCCGCCATTACCTGCGCGACATCAACGCTTTCCGCCGCCGCGTCGTGCTGCCGGACTGTCCGCCGCCCTATTTCGCGGTCGGCCATTCGATGGGCGGCGGCATTCTTCTCGCCGCCGGCCGCTTCCTCGCCCCCACCTTCGACCGTCTGGTGCTGACAGCGCCGATGCTCGGCCTGCCGCAGCGGACGACCATGCCAGGCTTCCGCCGGTTGCTGCTGCGCCTCGCGGTCTACTGTGGCGCCGGCCCGCGCTACATCCCCGGCCAGCGGAGGCGGACGAACAAGGCGAGAAGCTTCGAGCGCAACCCGCTCACTTCGGATCCCGAGCGCTACCGCATCAACGAGGCGATCGCGGCCGCCCAACCCGTCTACCGGCTGGCCGCCCCGACGCTCGGCTGGGTGGCGGCGGCAACGCGCATGTTCGATCTTCTGTCGGCCCACGACATCGCCGACAAGATCCCGGCACCGGTGATGCTGGTCAACTCGGGCGCCGACACGGTGGTCAGCCGCCTTGCCATCGAGACCATGGCAAGACGCCTGCGCAATCCGGCCTACATCCTGATCCATGGCGCCCGCCACGAGATCATGATGGAACGCGAGGTCTATGCCGCCCAGTTCTGGGCGGCCTTCGATGCCTTCATCCCCGGCTCGTCGGAATGACGCCCGACACGTTGGCGACGCCCGACACGCCCGAAGCCAGGAGCTTCAGCACCTGATCGTGCAGGCGCCGGTCGCCGCTCGCCACCACGCGGCCGCCGTCGGCGGCGCTGCCGCCCGTCCACGACGTGACGACGCCACCCGCCCCCTCGATCACCGGAATCAGCGCGGTGATGTCATAGGGTTGCAGCCCTGCCTCGATGACGAGATCGGCCTGTCCGGCCGCCACCATGCAATAGGCGTAGCAATCGGCGCTGTAGCGAACGAGCTTCGCCTGCGCTTCGACCGAAAGATAGGCCTCCCGCTCGCGGTCGGAAAACGGCCGGAGCGACGTGGTGAACAGCGTCGCCTGGGAGATGTCGGCGCAAGAGCGCGTCCTGAGCGGCCGCTCGCCGCCCGGCCCGGTATAGGTGGCCGTGACGCCGTCGCCATAGAAGCGCTCGCCGGTGAAGGGCTGCGCCATCATGCCCTGAACCGCCCGGCCACCGGCGCGAAGGCCGATTAGGGTGCCCCAGAGCGGAATGCCGGCGATGAACGACCGCGTACCGTCCACCGGGTCGAGCACCCAAACCCGCTCGCGGTCGAGACCGACGTTGCCGAACTCCTCGCCGAGGATGCCGTGATCGGGATGGGTGGCCTCGATCAGCTTGCGCATCGCCACCTCGCCGGCCTTGTCGGCGATCGTCACGGGATCGAAGGCGCCTTCAAGCTTGTTCTCGACGGCAAGCGCGGTGCGGAAATGCGGCAGGATCGCCGCCGACGCCGCGTCGGCCAGAGCGTCGAAGAAGGTCTTGGAGATAGGTGTGATCTGCATATCCGATATGTTTCCCACATGATGCGGCACGGGAGGCAACGTTGCGATCCGTTTCTACCAGCCGGTTCATCCCATTGTTTTTATTTTTGGATTCAAAGAAATGCAATTTTCCGGTCCACGGCGATCTTTGTACCCAATGCTGTCATCCCCACTAAAACGCGAGTTAACGGCGAAGTTTCTACCGCGAGGGGTTGACCAGTAAGACGAAAGTAGGCATTGTATTGGGGTGCAGCGTGGGTTTCCGCGCTGCCCGCCCTCCTTGGGCGTTTCCTCCCTAAGACTTGGGCCGCCGCATTTGCGACGGCCCCTTTTTTGTTTCAGCCTATCCCCCAGGGCCGGGCGGCGCCAGCGGCGTGATTTTCTGAAAACGTTTCAAAGATTGCAGCGGCGACAGCCGCCCCCGAAGCGGACGGCTTCATTCGGCCGCGAAATGCCAGGAAGCTACTCGGCCGCAAAGCGACCGGGGGACGGGCACACCACTTCGAGCGGCAGGCGCGTCAGGCCTTCGATGAACTCGGCAAGCTCGGCGGTAAGGCGCACGAAGCCGGAATGCGGTTCGAGCGTCTTCTCGTCCATGTAGAGCGACCGGTTGATCTCGATCTGCAGGGCATGCAGCCCCTTGGCAGGGCGGCCGTAGTGCTCGGTGATGAAGCCGCCGGCATAGGGGCGATTGATCGCCACCTTGTAGCCGAGCGCCGAGAGCGCGCCGGCGGCATGATCGATCAGGGCCCGCGATGCCGACGTGCCATGACGGTCGCCGAGCACGAAGTCGGACCGCCCCTTGGCATCCTGCCCCCTGACCGACGACGGCATCGAGTGGCAGTCGATCAGTACGGCGCGGCCGAAGCGCACGTGCGTCTGGGCGAGCAACCGCGTCAGCGCCGCGTGATAGGGCTTGTAGAGCGTTTCGATGCGATCGAGCGCCGCCTCGATCGGCAGCGGACCGGCATAGATCTCCTCGCTCTCGGAAATGACGCGCGGCACCGTGCCGAGGCCGCCCGCCACCCGGATGGAGCGGACGTTGGCGAAGGCCGGCAGGCGCCCGTCGAACATGCGCGGATCGAGCTCGTAGGGCTCGCGATTGACGTCGAGATAGGCGCGCGGGAAATGCGCCCGGAGCAGCGGCGCACCCGCCGTCACGGCATGCATGAACAGCTTGTCCACATGCGCGTCCTCGGACAGACGGATGCGGCGGCTGTCGAGCCGGCTGGCCGCAAGGAAGTCTTCCGGGTAGGCGGTCCCGGAGTGCGGCGAGTTGAAGACGAAAGGATGAGTCTGCTCCACGGGGGACAGAATCTCGAAGGGCGGTTCCGAGCGGAAATCGGTGACGACGCGCATCCCTCTCCAGTCCGTGGAGCCTGCCACCCGGCCCGTTGGCGGCCGGAAAACAGGGCTTTTGTACTCCTGATTCTGGAATCTGCCCTGTTTTGCCAAGCCTGTCTATTGTTAACGTGGCTGAGCGACCCCGCGCCCGGCCGCGTGCCTGGCCCCCTCGCCCGCCACGCCGACTGCGGGTGCCGGGCGAGGCCGGGTAGCCGCCGCCTCCCCGGCCGGTGCCGAGCGAGCGCCTGCGCCCTCCGTGCCTCCCCGGCCCACGGAGCGGCCAAAAGTCAAATTCGCTCCACTACGGGGTTTGAACGCCCCCCTGAAAAGTTCTACACAGAAAGGAACGGCCTGAAACGCGGCCTGCTAACCACAAGTTTACCGTGCTGGTGCTCTTGTGAGATAGTTGAAGCATCGCGCGGCCCGCCGCCGCTTCTCATCTGACCGGAACTGCAAATGAACCGTATTCTCCTGGCCGAAGACGACAACGACATGCGCCGTTTCCTGGCCAAGGCCCTCGCCAACGCCGGCTATGACGTCGTCTCCTACGACAATGGCCGGAGCGCCTACGAACGGCTGCGCGAGGAGCCTTTCACGCTTCTGCTCACCGACATCGTCATGCCGGAGATGGACGGCATCGAGCTGGCCCGCCGGGCCACCGAGCTCGATCCCGACCTGAAGATCATGTTCATCACCGGCTTCGCCGCCGTGGCGCTCAATCCCGACAGCCAGGCTCCCAAGGACGCCAAGGTGCTGTCCAAGCCCTTCCATCTCAAGGATCTCGTGCGCGAGGTTGAGAAGATGCTGGCGGCCGCCTGAAGGCGATCGGCGGATTTCCGGAAGGAAAACAGTTTCGGGTCAAAGGGTTGAAGGGGAATTCGGAAAAGCGTCTCAAGCCCCTTGCGTGGGGAGGGAAAGGACGCTATATCCCCGCCCACGCCGCCGATGAGGCGGCCCCGCGAAACGGAAATGGGCGTGTAGCTCAGCGGGAGAGCACTACGTTGACATCGTAGGGGTCACAGGTTCGATCCCTGTCACGCCCACCATTTCTTCCAAGGGCTTAGCGAGAAATCGCTGAGCCCTTTGGCGTTTTGGGCGGACCGTCTTCGCAGCTCCGGCAAGAGCGAGTCGAGCCCGCCCCTCGGCGTCCTGTTTTCATTGCATGGCTACGCGGCGCGCACGACGCCGGCCTCGCCGCTGGTGCCCGGACGGCGGGTGGGATCGGCGAAGCCACGCAGTCGGCGCCCGTTCACGACGACCGTTCGTCGCCCTCTTGCGATCCCGCATCGGGAGCAACCAGGGAGGCCAGGAACGGGAAGTATTCCGATTTCGTCAGGAGCATCTCGCGCAGATGGGTCGCCACGCGGCCATTGTGGTTGCGCCGCCAGACCAGGGACAGCGGCGAGGGCGAACGCCCCTGAACCACTCGACGCTCGACCAGCCGGCCAGCGTCGATGTGCTCCCGAGCCAAGGTGGCCGGCACGAAGCCGATGCCGGCTCCCTGGATATGGGCGACGATCTTGGTCTTGAGATCGGGAACCAGCATTTCCTTCTGCCCGGCGAGCCTCCAGGCGACGCGCTTGGCCAGACGGGTCGAGGTATCCTGCACGTTGATGGATGGGAAGCGCCGCAGCTCATCGTTGGACAGCGGCTCCGCATGGTCGGCGAGAGGATGGTCGGGCGCCATCACGAACACCCAGTGGACGGCTCCGAGCGGATGGGTGTCGAAGTCGTCGTTGATGGTGTGATACCCCGGCGCCCCGAGCGCCATGTGCAGACCATTCTGCAGAAGCTCGTCCCAGACGCCCATGTAGACGGCGCATCTGAACTCGATTTCGGTGTGGGGAAAGGTGCGGTTGAGATGCACCAGAAGATGGGCCGCCGCCTCGGACTCGTAGAGAAGGTTGTTCACCACCAGCGTGAAGCGCGGCTCGACGTTCTCGCCAACCTGCCTCAGCTCGTCCGGCAGCTGCTGGAGCCATTCGAAGATCTGTCCCGCCTTGTCCAGGAGGACCTGGCCCGCCGGCGTCAGAGATACGGTCCGGGTGGTGCGCACAAACAGCGGCGTGCCAATGCCGCCCTCAAGCGTCTTGATGCGGTAGCTGACGGCCGACGTCGTGCGATGCAACTGTTGAGCGGCGGCCGAGAAACTCTTGAGCCGCGCGACGGTGACGAACGTCCGGACGGCTTCTAGATCGAGATTGGAAAGACGGGGTTCCATGGCGATAAGCTCTGTTCGCCGCACCCCTTCACTGGACCGGGCACGAGCAGAAAGACAACTGATCGCAAGCCTAACGCGGCGGCAGGGAGGCGTCAAAGCGCCTCACGAGCCCTCCGTCCCCCGTCGATCGCCGACGCCGCCGCGATCAGACCGGCGAGGCAGTCCCATCCCGACGTATGCCCGATGGAGCTGACCTGATCGAGCAGCCCCTCACAGCCGTCGCCGGTGACGACCCGGTCGAAGACCTCGATCAGGCAGGCGGAAATCTGCCCCGACGCCGCATGGGTGAGATGCGCGGCGCTGATGGTATTGGTCGCCCGTTCCGCGATGGGCAAGACGACGGCCGCCAGTGCGTCGGCCTCGGCGCCTCGCCCCAGCCGCCGCAGCGCAACCAGAAAGCCCGAGATGAAATCATCGCCGGAAGGGGTCAGGCCGGGTCCGAGACCGATGAGCGGGGTCGGGTCCGGTACCGGACCGGCCTCGCCTTCCATCGCCCGCTCCACCCAATCGCCGAGGGCGGCGATCACCGGAATCGCCCGCTTCAGGAACGGATCGATCCCGCTCGGTGCCAGGCTCCGGCCATGGCAGAGCGCCCCCACCAACAGGCCGAGGCCAACCGCCTCGCGTCGTTCGACCGCCTCGGCTATCTGGCCGAGGCCACCGGCGATGTCTATGGTACGAAGCGGGGGGACCGGCGGCGCACGCCAGGGCGTCAGGCCGGAGAAATCGACCGCAATGCCGCCCGCGAAGACTGCGCCATCGCGGACGGTAACCGGATCTCCCTGAGCAAGCCTGTCGCGCCAGGCGCCGATGTCGTCGAACACCGCCAGCAGGCTTGAGGGGCCAACGCTGAACTCGGCGGAGCCAATGCACACGAGCCCGCCGGCAAAGGCGGCATAAAAGCTTCGCTCGAAGACGGCAGCGACACGCCCTTCACGGGTCCCTGGAAGGATGTGCGCCGCCGCTTCGCCGATCGCGGTTGCGGGTCTCGTCCGCATGGGATTGCAGTCCTCTCCGCGTTTGCCGTCTCAGCCCCAAGGCCTCGCTTCAGTTGATGACGATTTGCGTCCCCGTCTCGCCGCGCAGCATCGGAACCGCGTCTTCCAGCCGGCCGACCAAGACGCGCTTGCCGCCACCTTCGAGAAACTGGATGGCGGCCTCGATTTTTGGGCCCATGCTGCCGGGCGGAAACTGTCCGTCGGCATAGTGACGACGGATTTCGGCGAGGGTGACCCGCTTGAGAGCACTCTGGGTCGGCTTGCCGAAGTCGATCGCGACATGCGGAACCGACGTCAGGATGATCAGGTCCTCGATGCCGAGGAGGTTGGCCATCAGGGCGGAGGTTCGATCCTTGTCGACAACGGCCTCGACGCCATGACGAAAGCCCGTCTCGTCGCGCACCACGGGAATGCCGCCGCCACCGCCGGCGATCACGACGGCTCCCGAGGCAGCGATCGTGGAAATGAGCGCGGTTTCGACGATATGGCGCGGCATGGGCGAGGGCACGACACAGCGGAAGCCGCGCCCGGAGTCTTCGCGCATCTCCCAGCCGAGTTCGTCGCGAAGAGCGATGGCTTCCGCCTCGCTGTAGAAATAGCCGATCGGCTTCGTCGGGTTGGCGAAGGCCGGGTCATCGGGGTCGACTTCGACCTGGGTCAGCAGGCAGGCGACCTCGCGCTGGCTGCCGGCGGCGCGAAGGGTGTTCTCCAGAGCCTGCATCAGCATGTAGGCGACGCCGCCCTGACTGTGAGCGACGCAGATATCGAGCGTCATCGGCGCGACGCGATGGCGAGCCAGCGTGTTGCGCAACAGGATTTTGCCGACCACCGGACCATTGCCGTGGGTGATGACCAGCTCGGTGCCAAGCTCCATCAAGGGAAGGAGGGCGCGACCGAGCGCGGCTGCCTCCTGCGACTGTTCGGCGGGGGTGCCACGAATGCCTTCCGGATGGATGGCATTGCCGCCAATGGCGATCAGCAGGCGGCCAGGTATATCCGCGCTCATATCGACCTCTTGCAAAACGGGCTTTTGATTGGGACGTGCGCGATGGCCGCAGCCGGCCGCCAGCGCGAAGAAATGTGGCCGAACCAACGCAGCGCGTCGGTTCGGCCGGATATCGCCTCGATCAGGCGGACTTGCCCTGTGCCTCAACGAGGGCAAGCAGAGCCTGCTCGAAACAGGCAAGCGGCGGCCGCACCGTGCCTGCTCCAACCTGACCGATACCGGGCAGGCGGTGGGCGATACCCGTGTTGATCACCGGCGTGATGCCGGTCTCCACAACGCGCCGGACGTCGAGGCCGAGGCAGGCGCCCTGGAAGTCCCACGTCGGGATTTGCAGCGTCGTGTTGCTCTCGACGTAGATCTCGCGCATCTCCTCGGACGTCTCGAGCGCATCGGAGAAGCCACCCGAGCCGACGAACCTGGTGACGCCGGGCGCGGCAATCATGGCCGCCCCGCCGATGCCGAAGGTTTCCGTGATGGCGCTGTCGCCCATGTCGGGATTGGCATCGTCCTGGGAGTAACCGGTGAAGAACAGGCCGACCGGCGTGTTGACCGGCGCGATGAACCAGCGGTCGCCAAGACCTGCCACGCGGATTCCGAAGTCGCGGCCGTTGCGCGTCATCGCGGTGACGATGGAGCCGGCGCCGACGGCGTGACCGGCATCCATGGCGCACTTGCAATGTGCCATCGCCGCGTTGAGGAAAAACTGATCCGTGCGCTCAAGGAAGCGCAGGACGTCCTGCTTGTCGCTGCTAGTCGCGTCCGTGGCGGCGATGTCGGCTGCCAGCGCCCGCATCAGGAGCGCCGAGGCCGCGATGTTGCGCTGGTGGAACTCGTCGCCCATCGTGATGGCCTGGGCCATCAGGGCCGTCAGGTCGACGCCCTCGGGCTTGCGCTGCAAGGCGCTCGAGAGCACCGGCCCCAGCACGTCGCGCATCCACGCGAGCCGGGTCTGCACCTCACCCTCAAAAGCGCCGAAGCGCATCACCTTCCCAATGCCCTCGTTGAGATTGCAGTAGGCAACGTTGCCCTGGGCGGCATTGCGGACGACAAGCACCGGCATGTGGGCCGACGTGATGCCGCCCATCGGACCGACCGCCGCGTTGTCGTGACAGAGCACGAAACGAACTTTCTCGGCAGCGAAGACCTCGGCTTCCGCCGCGGTCTTGACCCAGCCCTCGAACAGGCACGCCCCGATCACCGCGCCCTTCATCGGGCCGGTCATGGCAGACCATTCGATGTCCGTGCCGGCATGCATGAGCACCGGCCCTTCGGCCAGAGCCGGAATGCACTCGCCGGCCGGACGAACGTCGACGAGGTGAGGCCGGGCCTTGCGGATCTCCGCAATGACGGCGGCGTTGGCTTCGTTGATAGTCGCAAACATGTTGAAACTCCAGATTAGACAAGGGACGCGGCGAGACGCCGCAGCTGCGCGGTGCCCTCGGCAACCGGTTCCCATTGCAGATGGACGACATCGACGCCGTTCGACTTCAGGTCGTCGGCGAAGCTGCGCAGTCCGATGTTGATGACGGCCGCGGGCTGCGACAGCAGCGCCGGGCTTGCCCCCGGTGCGGGCTGCTGCGGAGCGAGAAGCCTGAGCGCCAGGAGAACCGCCACCCGCACGCTGCCCGCAACCAGAATGCCGGCTGCCTTGAGCTTGCCGACCTGAGCCTCGTAGTCCTGCGGGTCTTCAGCCGTACCCGTGAGCGTCGCGACGACGGCGACGGGAGAGGCTTCGCCCCGCGCGGCGCGCATCTGCTCGACGGCTTCGACCAGCGCCCCAGCGGGATCGGCATGCCCGCCGAAGCCGAGAACCACGTCCACCAGCAGCACGCCGGCATCTCGATCGTCCGCCAGCGCGACGATCATTTCGGTGCGGGCATAGGGGTCGATCATCGGATGGGGACGGCCCCGGGTGTACATGTCGTCGCCGAGGTCGATGATGGAGTGCCGCTCGGTGCGCAACATGTAGCCTTCGGCATGCTCCGCATCCAAAGCGAGGTCGAGGCTTTCCGCGGTCAGCAATGCGGCCTCGCCGGCAAGCGTGCCACCGGTGTAAAGCCCGCGCATGCCCTGCCCGACCGGAGCCGGAACCGTCGCCGCCAGGGCCTCGACCTCCGCAAGGTCGACCGCCAGCGCCGCCGCCTCGTCGAGGGTGCGCGCAAGATGGACGTTTCCGAAGTCGCGCCGGCTCGGCCGATCCCCAAGGAAGAGAGCGACGACCGGCTTGCCTAACCGCTGCATCTTCTCGATCAGTCGCGCCCGCACGGCATCTGCCGGCGGCTTCGAGACGAAGGCGACGACGCGCGAGGCTTCGTCGGCAGCGACAAGGTCGAGCGCTGCCTCGGCGGACAGGCCGCCGATCGCCTCGGAAAGGTCGCGCCCACCAAGGCCAAGGGCGTGCAAGACGCCCGAACCGCGACGGGCAATCTGACAGGTCAGCTCCTGGATACCGGTACCGGAGGCGCCGACGACCGCGATGGGCCCGGCCGGAACGCGGTTGGCAAAGGCCAGCGGGGCACGATCGACGATCGCGGTGCCGCAATCCGGGCCCATCACCAGCAAGCCGCGCTGGGTGGCGAAGGTCTTGAGATCGCGCTCCTGGTCCAGATCGACGTTGTCCGAGAAGATCATCACGTTCAACCCGCTCTCAAGGGCATCGCGGGCCAGCTCATATGCGTATTGCCCTGCGACCGAGAGCAAGGCGATGTTCGCCTTCGGGTTCAGCTCTCGCGCCCGCCGCCAACTGCGAGCCACCGGATAGCTGACCTTGCGGCGGCCCTTGGCGAGGTTCGCAAGGCGCTCGCGCACCTGGTCAGCGACGGCATCGACGACATCCGGATTGGCGGCATCGCTATCGACCACGATACAAAGATCGTTGGGCGTGGCCTCCGTCAGCAGGTCGTGCCAAAGGTTGGTCTCACGGAAGACATCCTTGTTGGCAGGCGTCCCCATCATCACCGAGACCCGCGTCACTTCAGGTAAAGCCGAGAGATCGCGGGAAAGAACCATCAAGGTAACCGAGTCCTGGAAGTTACCTTTGATTATTTGAGCGTAGAGCATCTCAAACAGCCCTTCCAAAGCTGGCCGGCCCGGAAATCATGCCAAGGGCACAATCTATTGATTTATATGATATTTCTTCTTTTGATTGAGCCTCAGCAGAGGCCGCAGGTCGATTGGACATCGGTCCGCCCCTTCATGTAGTCACCTAAGACATGACCTTTCGAAGATACGGTCCGGGGCGGCCTGGATCTTTCCAAATCTTTGCAACAATCTTGGCGGGGGCTCTGCCATAAAAGCGCTCGGCGGCTGGCTCAACGAGCGGCAGCAACACGGCATTTGACTGACGCGAAAGGTAAATTTGATTTACCGAGGCGAACTGAGGCCCGAAAAAACTATTGAATGACGACGAATGACAGGGCTCTTCGTCCCCATCTTTCAATCAGCGGGCCTCCGACTATTCGATTATTTTTAAATCAGTAAATCTACCATCAAGGCATTGGACGAGCCTTCGAAACCTTGCCACATCACATGCCGGCACGGTCGACATCACGGCCAAACTTGACTTTCACATAGAGCCTCCGCCCCACAACTGGGTGCGCAGCCGCTCCAGACACCCTTCCATTGACGCAATATTTTCAACAATCAGGTTCGCCCGTCTTGGCGCAACGGACGGAAGCCCCAGTATCCGCGCGGAAAAAACTGTCAAATACGGGGCTCCACTCAAAAATCGTTGAACATTTTTACGCACTTGACGTCGATCGATATCGAAACGAAGGCTATCGGACATCAAAGATGCACATCGACCGTACAACCGGCAATTTTATAAAGTAGTCAGATGTGCACCGGGAGAGGAAGAAGGAGATAATACAAAAAACATAGACCAGACTGGGCGATATCATTCGCGTGGACCACGAGTATATCGACTATGCCCGGCGACAACTTCGCCACTTGGTGCTCCAACCATCATCACCCATGGCTTACCGGCGGCTCGCGGCACCTCCCCATCGGGAGCGTCTGCGGGACGAGAGCGAGCCGTTGCTTACGAACACGAGTGGCCATCCGGCATCACCCCGGTCCGAGCCACGCATCATTGAGCGCACCGCGACCAGACGTCGCCGGCGCCACAAAGACGAACGGGAACCAGAATGTCCAATCCGTCGGCTTCTGCCGCGACGACCCCTGCACCAGACGGGGCGCGGCGTAACACGATCATCATTGTCGGCGCCGTAGTTGCGTGCTTGGCACTGGCCTTTGTCGCACGCAGCGCGCCAGCCACGTCCGCTGCCGCGATGATTGGTGTGCTACCAATCCTGCTCATTCTCGGCTTGCTGTTCGCCCAGGTGAACATGCTGGTTGCCGCCCTCGCCGGCGGCGCCATGGCGATGATCATCGGCGACATCGGCTTCGCCGAAGCCAACCAGCGGCTCGTCGAGACCGTGCCGAAGATGCTGTCGATCACCGTGCCCATTCTGAACTCGGCGATCGCCATGGCGGTGTTCAAGGCCGGCGGCTACGCCTCCGCGCTGACGCTGGTCCGCCGCAACATCGGCGACCGGGTTGAGTATGTCGGCGCCTTCATTGTCATCCTGCAGGCGGCGGCAACCTACATGTCGGGCATCGGCGGCGGCAGCGCCATGGTCATCGCCCCGCTCGCCTTCGCCGCCGTCGGCGCAATTCCCGCCGTCATCGCAGGCATGTCCATTGCCGCGGCCGCCTGTTTCACCACGTCGCCGGCGTCACTGGAGTCTTCGGTCGTATCCAAGCTCACCGGCGTTCCGGTCGCCGACTACGTCTCGATGATGCAGCCCTACACGATGATCTTCGTCGTGATCGCGGTTGCCATCGCCTTCATCGGCACCAAGCGCGCGAAAGGGCTGTTCCACGGCGAGGTGCCGGAAGAGTTCCGCGACATGTCCAACGCCCAGCTTTGGCGGCGGACTATCCCGGCGGCATTCCTGATGTTTGCGGTCATCGCCGGCCCCTTCGTCAACAACGCCCTGGGCATCCCGGTGCTTGGTCCGATCAGCTACGCGATCATCACCTTGGCGCTGGTCTGGCTGTGCAGCGACTTCTCGCTGAACGGATCGGTCGACGCGATGGTCGACGGCTCCTCCTACATCCTCACCCGCCTCCTGCAGGTCGGCATGTTCCTCGTCTTCATCGGCATGATCGAGAAGATCGGCGCCTTCGGCACCATCGCCGGCCTGGTCAACATGGCCCCCACGTCGCTGGTCGTACCGGCGGCCGTCATCGCCGGCTTCGCCATCGGCTTCCCGGCCGGCGCCTATGTCGGATCGATCCTGACGCTGGTTCTGCCGATCGCCGTGGCGCTGGGCTTCTCGCCGCTCGCCGTGGGCTTCGTCACCATCGGCGTCGGCTTCGGCAGCCAGGTGTCGCTGGTCAACATCACCATGCAGGCCCTTTCCGCCGGCTTCAGAATCCCGGTGCTCCAGGTCTCCAAGGGGAACGCGCCCTACATCCTCGGCTGCGTCGCGGTGCTGGTCATCCTCTCCTTCGCCATGGTCTAATCAACGCTCGGAGTGAACACATCATGGACCTGATCTTTCGCAACACTCGCATCGACGATTCAGCCGAGCTCACCGACGTCGGCGTGGACGGGGGCAAGATCGTCGAGATCAAATCCGGCATCGCCGCCACTGCCAAGGAAGACATCGACGCCGCCGGCCGCGTCCTCATACCGGGCCTGATCGAGAGCCATCTCCATCTGGAGAAGGCCTATGTGATGGACCGCAAGCCCAATCGCTCCGGCACGCTGATGGAAGCGATCGCCGTCACCGCCGAACTGAAGCCCACCTTCACGCGCGACGACATCGAGGCGCGCTCGCGTCGAGTGCTCAAGAAGCTCATCACGTCCGGCACGACGCACGTGCGCGCCCATGCCGAATTCGATCCGGCCCAGGGCTTCACGGGCTTCGACACGGTTCTCGCCCTGCGCGAGGAGTATCGTGGCCTGATCGACATCCAGGTGGTGGCCTTCCCTCAGGAAGGCATCCTCAAGGCCCCGGGCACCGACGCGATGATGGTGGAGGCGATGAAGCGGGGCGCCGATGTGGTCGGCGGCATTCCGTACAACGACACCGATGCCAACGCTCACATCGACTGGGTCTTCCGCCTGGCAAAGGACTTCGACAAGGACCTCGATTTTCATCAGGACTTCCGCGATGACGCGGACGCGATGTCCATCGAGTACCTGGCGCGAAAGACCATTGCCGAGGGCTGGCAGGGGCGTGTTTCGGTTGGCCACCTGACGGCGCTGGCGGCCGTGTCCCACGAACGGCGCGGCGAGATCATCGCATTGGTGAGAGACGCCGGCATCTCGGTCATGGCCCTGCCGGCGACGGACATGCACCTTGGTGGGCGAAAGGATCTCGAGAACGTCCGCCGGACCATCGCGCCGGTCCGCGCGCTGCGCGACGGCGGGGTCAACGTCTGCCTGGCCACCAACAACATCCGCAATGCCTTCACGCCCTACGGCACCGGTGACCTGCTGCAGATTGCCGCGCTGGCTCTTCCCGCCTGCCATCTCGGCGGCGCCGACGATCAGGCAACCGTGCTCGACATGCTGACGGTGAACGCGGCCAAGGCGCTGCGCATTCCCGACTACGGCATCTTCGTCGGTGCCCGCGCCGACATGGTGCTGCTCGACACCCATCGCGTCGCCGACGTGATCCTGGACCTGCCCGATCGGAACGTCGTGGTGAAGGGTGGCCGGATTGTCGCCCGCACGGCGCGGCAGGTCGAGACGGCCCTCAACTGAGGCGATCACCGAGGTTTCGTCATCCCTCGCATCCAAATTCCGAAGGCGCGGACATTTTATGTCCGCGCCTTCGCCACGTTGACGACAGCAGCCTGTCGATGACGCCGTTGGGGCTCAAGCGGGCTCGCGCAGCCGGCAGTGCCCGCTGCGCGGTCCGCCGGGACGGCAGCCGTGGCGGTCTCTCGTGCCGGACCAAATCTCCGGCTCCGAATCTCCCTCTCGAACGGAGATCTTGGAGCCCGACCGCCGCCAGGCAGGCTGCCGAGCAAAATTTGTCCGCCTACCTTGCTGGTCGGAAACGTTGCGAACAGGTGCTCGCCCCCTAAAATGTGGCGAGAAAAAGAACAATTCTGCCATTGTTAAAGGTGCCTAGAGATGCCGAAACAGCATCAGATAAGTAACGAGTTAATATTTAACCGTGTAAATGCTTTCGCAAAAAGCGCTTTATCTCCATATTATCTACAGCCAATTCTAGCTAGTTATAAATATAATTGAAATTTACTGAGGATTCAATCGCTCCAAATCAAAGAGCAACGTTCATTTTCCAAATTAATAATACGCAATCTTCACCGAGTACTATTTCGCGTTATGAGTGTGTTAACCATTTTAAATCGAAATATTACGCGTTCCAACAGCGGCGAATCGAAACTAATCGCCGTTCTACCTGAGGTTGGACTCACTAATGGCCGACAGGAGGAAGCGACGAATATGCAGACGCAGCCCCACACCGCCGGGTCCCGACGATCCGTGAACATCTCCACGCGCATCGGACTCGGCTTTTCCGCCATTCTGGTGATCCTGGCCTTTACGGCCGGCATGTCGCTCAAAAGCCTATCGGGCATCGGCGACGTCATCGGAACCCTGTTCACCCAAATCGATGTCACCGACAAGGCCAACAGGGTCCAGACCACCTTTCTCGAATATCGCCGCGCTGCGCGAGAAGTCATCTACACCACACTGCCCGACGCAGAGGCCGCCGTGACGGAACGGGCCTCGGCCATGCGTGCCGCACTCGAGGATGGACTGAAGGCCGCCGGCGACGCCGAGCAGACCGACCATCTCAAGGCCATGCAGGCCAGCTTCGAAACCTATGACGGCCTGCTTGCGACGCTCATCAAGACCCGCCACGAGGTCAACGGCCTCTCCGCCGAGACGCTCAACCCGCTCGGCGTGAAGCTCCGCACCGATCTCGAAGCGATCATCGACGAGGCAGGCCAGGGATCGCCGGTGGCCGCACACTCCGAGCGAGCCCTTCGCTTCATCCTCACCGGTCGCATCTTCGCCACCAAGGCGACGGCGAAAAGCGAGGCCGATGCCGACAAGAACGCCCTCAAGGCCTTCGTGGACGCCGACGCCGCGCTGAACGAGGCCATCGCCGCCGCCCCTCCGGCGCTCGCCAGCCGGCTCGGCACCATTCGCGGTCACGTCGCGCAATATGTCGAAGGGTTCAACAAGTCTCTGACGCTGGAAAACAGCATCGAGGAACAGGCCACCCAAATGCGGACCTTCGTCGCCAAGATCGCCGACGAGTTCGCGGGCTTCCAGTCGGCCGTCCAGGACGCGCAAACCGAACTGAAGCGCGACACGGAAGCGAGCCAGGCCTCGACCACCACCACCCTCTGGAGCTTTGCCGGCGGCGGTCTGCTGCTCGGCGGGGTGCTCTCGGTGCTGATCGGGCGCGGCCTGTCGCGGCCCGTCGTCTCCCTGACCCAGGCCATGCAGCGGATTTCCGAAGGCGACCTTACGGTCGACGTGCCCGGTCTGGGGCGCGGCGACGAAGTGGGCACGATGGCGGCGACGCTCCACGTGTTCAAGCAGGGGCTTGAGGAAAACCAGCGCATGCGCGCCGAGCAGGAGCATGCCAAGGCGGAGGCCGAGACGCAGCGCCGCGCCGAGATGAAGGAGATGGCCGACGCGTTCGAGACGGCGGTCGGCGGCGTCGTCGAGACGGTCGTCGGCTCCTCGACGCAGTTGCAGGCGGCGGCGCAGTCGATGTCGGCCGCGGCCGAGGAAGTCTCCAACCAGTCGGTCACCGTGGCGAGCGCCGCCGAGGAGGCCTCCACCAACGTTGAGACCGTGGCGGCGGCGGCCGAGGAACTGGCGACCTCCATCTCGGAGATCAAGCGCCAGGCCGACGAGAGCACCGTGGTGGCTTCGAAGGCCAGCAAGGACGCCCAGCTGACGGCCGAGCGAGTGCGGGAACTCGCCGAAAGCGCCAATCGCATCGGCGAAGTGGTCAACCTCATCGACAGCATCGCCAGCCAGACCAACCTTCTGGCGCTCAACGCCACCATCGAGGCGGCACGGGCGGGAGAAGCCGGCAAGGGCTTTGCCGTGGTTGCCGCCGAGGTGAAGCAGTTGGCCGATCAGACCTCGCGGGCGACGTCGCAGATCTCGTCGCAGATCGGAGAGATCCAGTCGTCGACGCAGTCGTCGGCCGAGGCGATCGTCACCATCACCGGCGTGATCGAGCACCTCAACCGCATCGCCACGTCGATCGCCACCGCCGTCGACCAGCAGGGCGCCGCCACCGCCGAGATCGCCCGCAACGTCAGCCAGGCGTCGATCGGCACCCACCAGGTGTCGCAGAACGTGGTGGGCATCACCCAGGCGGCAACCGAGTCGTCCGGCGCGGCGAGCCAGGTTCTGGCCGCCGCCAACAATCTCGCCCGCCAGTCCGACACGCTGCGGCGCGAGGTGGATACCTTCCTGTCCGGCATTCGCGCCGGCTGAGGAGCCCGAAGCATCATCCTGTCGGGATGACCCGACGATCGATGGGATGATGCCCGAAGTAAAGAGCCAGGAGCGCCGATCCGACCTGATCGGACCGGCGCTCCAGATGCCTTCGCCAGAGAAGTCTTTAGCCTACGTGCGGCTGGTCGGCGGTGGCAGGTTCCAGTCCCAACGCATGGCGGCGAGACGGAGCAGGATCGACAGGCCGCCGCCGACGATGGCGACCGGCACGCCCGGCAGGTGGTAATAGTCGCCGACCGAGACCACCAGCGCGCCGATCAGCGCCGCCAGCGCGTAGATCTCCTTGTGCAGCACCATGGGCGTCTGCGCCGCCAGGATGTCGCGGCCGATGCCGCCACCGATGGCGGTGATCATGCCGACCACGGCCGCCATCAACGGCGACAGGCCGGCGTCCATGGCCTTGCGCGTGCCCACCACCACGTAGAGCCCGAGCCCCAGCGCGTCGAACACCGCCACCGGCGCGGCGAGGCGCGCGATCAGGTGATGGGCGAAGATGCAGCAGAAGCCGGCGAGGCAGGAAATGGCAAAGTAGTGCCAGGTGGCGAAAGCCACTGGCGGCACGGCGCCGATCACCACATCGCGGATGATGCCGCCGAAGGTGGCGGCGACGAAGGCCAGGAAGACGATGCCGAACGGATCGAGCCGCCGCTCCACGGCGCGCGTACCGCCGCTGAGGGCAAAGGCGAAGCAGCCGACGAAATCGACCAGGGTGAGAAACATGATGGGTCTACCGGTAGTGCCGGCGGGTCCGCGCCAGCGTGCATAAGATTTCTGGCTGCCTTCTCTCACGTCGGCGCGCCGGACGGAAGATGGGCAACTCCCGCACCGATCCGTTGCGCCGACGGCGCCGCACCGGCATGATCGGCAACCGGCCCCAGCGCAGCCCCCAGGAGGAGTTCCGATGCACCGCCTCACCCTTGCCGCCCGTCTCACGGCGCTTTGCCTGGGGATTCTCGCCGCGCTCCCGGCCGGCGCCACCCCGGCTCTCAAGCGTGGCATCAACTTCGAGGTCTGGCAGACCTGGACCGCCCGCGACGCCTTTCTCGCGCCCGGCTTCGATCGGGACAATTTCCCCGACTGGATGGGCCGCATCGACGACCGGCAACTCATCAACCTCAAGGCCGAGGGCTTCGATTTCGTTCGCCTCAACATCGACGCCGCCGCCCTGCTCTGGGCCGGCGACGACGGTGCCGGGCAGCTGATCGGCCGCATTGTCGCGGCGACGGAGCGCTTGCAGGCGCTCGGCTTCACGGTGATCGTCGACATGCACCTGCTGCCGGTCGACGAGGAGCGTCCCGAAGGATTGCAGGACGTGCTCGGCACCGACGACCACGCGCCGCTGCTCTGGGACCGCTATCTCGCCCTCGTCACGCGCCTCGCCGGTCGCCTCGCCGCCCTGCCGCCCGACAGGACCCTGCTCGAGCCGATCAACGAGCCCAACCAGGACTGGGGGTCCTATCTCGCCCTCACCGACCGCTGGCCCGATCAGCTCGCCGCGCTGAGATCGGCCGCCCGTCAGGCGGCGCCGACGCTGACGCTGGTGCTGACCGGTGGCCGGGGCGGCCTCGTCGACGGGCTCACGCGTCTCGACCCAGCGCCCTTCACCGACGATCCCAACATCGTCTGGACCTTCCACTATTACGAGCCGATGGCCGTCAGCCACGCCGGCCGCCCCTGGGTCGACGACCCCGGCCGCTACCTCACCCACCTACCCTATCCGGCCGCCCATCTCGACGCCGCCGATGGCAAACGGCTCCTGCAAGACGCGAAAAACCGAATAGCCAAGGGAGTGGCCGACCCGAAACGCCGCCGGGAGCTCGACATCGGGGTGAGCCGGGCGCTCGACGCCTATCGCTCCACCGAGGCCGGTCCGGCCACCATCGGCGCCGATTTCCAGCGGGTCAGCAACTGGGCCAACGAGAACGGGATTCCGGCCGAGCGCATCCTGTTGGGCGAATTCGGCATCTTCCAGGATGCCGCCGATCCAGCCTCGCGCATCGCCCTCATCGAGGCGACGCGCGCCGCCGCCGACGACAAGGGCTTTGCCTGGGCGATCTATTCGGCCGGGCTCACCAGCGCCGGACAGGGCTTTTCGGTGATCGGCGACGGCAAGGCCCTCACCCTCGAACCCGAGATAAAATCGGCGCTCGGCCTTGCCGGCAACTGACGTCATACCCGTTCCGCTTGATCTGGTTGCATCCAACTCAAGCGGGTTTCGGCCTGACCGGCCGGCGCTTCCGTCAGCTTCCGCCCGGAAGGTCGAAACCTGACGGAACGGTATCAGTGGCGAACCACCCGTTCGCCGACGAACAGGAAACCCACGGCGACGACGGTGAGGATCGGCAGCAGCGCGATGGCGCCGGACAGGCCGACCTGATCGGCCGTGGCACCCACTAGCCAGGGAATGATCATGATGGAGAGGCCGCTGGCCAGCGAGGCGCGCGCCGTGGCCAGCTCCCCATAGGGGCCGGCGGTGACGATCGCCTTGGTCAGGGTCAGCGGATATTGCAGCGAGCAGCCGAGACCGAGCGCGAACAGGCCGAACACGGCGAGCGGCAGGCTGGACGCCCCCCAGAACAGGAAGAAGGCCGGCAGGGTGACGATGGCCGACAGATAGAGCGCGAGGCTCGCCGTCATCCGCTTCAGGATCAACGAGGACGACAGGCGGCCGACCAGCATGCCGAACGAGAAGGCGCCGGCGATCACCGCCGACGACGCGACCGGCATGCCCTTGACGCGGGTCATGAACTCGGTCGCCCACACCAGGACCGACTGCTCGACGCCGACGAAGGCGATGATCGTCAGCCAGTAGAACCAGTAGACCACCGGCAGGCGCCCGCCCGGCTTGCCGTCCCCGGTCGGCGCGGCGGGCTTGGCCGCCTCGGGCACCGGCACGCCGCGCAGGAAGACGATGAGCAGGCCGGCCAGCACGACGCCGAGGAGCAGTGCCGCCCGCCATCCGAGCCCGATGGCCGCGAACAGGCCGACCGCCATCGCCGCCGTCAGCGAGGCGACATAGGAGATGCCGTTGGCCTCGCCGATCGCCACCGACCGGTTGGTGCCATGCCACTCGGCCAGGAGCGTCGGCACGATGATCAGGATCAGGCAGCCGATGGCGCCCATCAGGAAGCAGCCGAAAATGCTGACGGCCGGATGCGGCGCGGCGATGATGGCCAGCGCCCCGACCAGCATGCCGACCAGACCGATCGACACCGACAGCTTCCGGCCATACCGGCGCGTCAGTCGCTCGCCGAACAGCCCCGACACGATCAGACCGGCCGCCACCGCCGCCGGATGCAGCGTCACCACCCGATAGCTGAGGTCGAACTCGTCCTTCAGGAACGGGATGATGTTGCCCTGGATGTTCAGGAAGAAGGTGAACTGGGCGAGCGCCAGATAGGCGGCCCAGGTCAGCCGGTCGCGCCGAATGGGCGCCGGAACGGACGGGGAGCTGGATGGGGCGGTCATGAGATCCACACGAAGAAGGCGCCCTCCGCCACCGGTCACCGGCGGACGGCGCGACGCCTTCCTTGAAACGATACAGGTTGCTAGGCCGACGCCCGTCTCCTGTCAAGCTCGGAGAAAAGGCAGCCACCACCCGATCTCAGTCCCAATTGAGCGCGCCGCCGTTCTGGTATTCGATGACGCGGGTCTCGAAAAAGTTCTTTTCTTTCTTGAGATCCATGGTTTCGCTCATCCAGGGGAACGGATTGTCGGTCTCCGGGAACACCGAAGCGATGCCGAGCTGGGCGCAGCGCCGATTGGCGATGAAGTGCATGTAGCTCTCGCAGAGCGCGGCATTGAGACCGAGGAAGCCGGTCGGCATCGTGTCGCGGCCATAGGCGACCTCGAGCTCGGCCGCTTCGAGCAGCATCGCCCTGATGTCCTCGACGAAGTCCGCCGTCCAGAGATGCGGATTCTCGGCCCGGATCTGGTTGATGACGTCGATGCCGAAGTTGAGATGGATGCTCTCGTCACGCAGGATGTACTGGTACTGCTCGGCGATGCCGACCATCTTGTTACGCCGCCCGAGCGACAGGATCTGCGCGAAGCCGGTGTAGAACCACATGCCCTCGAAGACGACATAGAAGGCGACGAGGTCTTTCAGGAAGGCGCGATCCGCCTGCGGCGTGCCGGTGCGAAAGGCCGGATCATCGAGGCTTTGGGTGTGCGCGAGCGCCCACGCGGCCTTGTCGGTGATCGAGGGCACCTCGCGATACATGTTGAAAAGCTCGCCCTCATCGAGCCCGAGGCTTTCGACGATGTACTGGAAGGTGTGCGTGTGCACCGCCTCCTCGAAGGCCTGCCGCAGCAGGTACTGACGGCATTCGGGATTGGTGAGCTGGCGATAGATGGCCAGTACGATGTTGTTGGCGACGAGGCTTTCCGAGGCGGCGAAGAATCCCAGGTTGCGTTTGATCATGCGCCGCTCGTTGTCGGTCAGGCCGTCCTTGGACTTCCAGAGCGCGATGTCGGCCTGCATCGACACCTCGGTGGGCATCCAGTGATTGTTGCAGGCGGCAAGATACTTCTCCCAGGCCCAGCCGTATTTCATCGGCAACAGCTGGTTGACATCGGCCCGGGCGTTGATCATCGCCTTGTCGTCGACGCGGACGCGAGCGCCACCGCGCTCGATAGTGCCGAGACCGGTGGCGTCGGCTGCGGGACCGGCATTGCCGGCAGTGGTCTTTTCGGAAAAGTCGAGCATTTCGATTAGTCCTGGACTCATATCGCGTCCGTCAGGCTTCGACCTTCCGGACGGAAACGTAAGCGCCCGACCGGGCGCCGGCCGGTCGGGCCGAAACCCGCTTGAGCTGGATGCAGCCAGATCAAGCGGAACGGGTATCACTGGCAGGCTTCGCAGGTGGGGTCGTCGATGGCGCAGGCCTTGGGCTCGACCTCGCGGGCGGCGATGGTCACCGCGTTGAGCTTGCCGTCGACCCCCTTCAGCGTCGACTTCTCGACGTGGGTGGCCGAACGCGCGCGCAGGTAATAGGTCGTCTTGAGACCCTTCTTCCAGGCGAGGCGATAGAGGGCGTCGAGCCTCTTGCCCGAGGGATTGGGAATATAGAGGTTGAGCGACTGCGCCTGATCGATCCACTTCTGCCGTCGCGCCGCCGCCTCGATCAGCCAGGCGGCCTCGATCTCGAAGGCGGTGGCGTAAAGCGCCTTGAGGTCGGCCGGTACTCGATCGATCGCACCGAGGCTGCCGTCGTAATATTTGAGGTCGGAGACCATCACCTCGTCCCAGAGGCCGCGCGCCTTGAGGTCGGCGACGAGCTGGGCATTCACCACCGTGAAGTCGCCGGACATGTTCGACTTGACGTAGAGCGTCTGATAGGCCGGCTCGATCGACTGGGACACGCCCGAGATGTTGGAAATAGTGGCCGTCGGCGCGATGGCGAGACAGTTGGAGTTGCGCATGCCCTCGGTCTTCACGCGCAGGCGCAGACTGTCCCAGTCGAGCGTCGACGAGCGATCGAGATCGATCTGCCCGCGTGTCTCGGCCAGCAGTTCCAGGCTGTCGATGGGCAGAATCCCCTGCGACCACAGCGAGCCCTCGAAGGACGGATAGCGGCCGCGTTCGGCGGCAAGGTCGCAGGAGGCGGAGATGGCCTCATAGGCGATCGCCTCCATGCTCCGGTCGGCAAAGCGCATCGCCTCCTCCGAAGCGTAGGGCAGACGCAGCATGTGCAACGCATCCTGGAAGCCCATCAGGCCCAGGCCGACCGGCCGATGGCGGAGGTTGGCCCGCCGCGCCTCGGGGATGGTGTAGAAGTTGATGTCGATCACGTTGTCGAGCATGCGCATCGCCCTGCGGACGGTGCGGGCGAGCTTCGCCCGGTCGACGCCATCGGGACCGACATGGGAGGCGAGGTTGACCGAGCCGAGATTGCAGACGGCGACCTCGTCGACCGACGTGTTCAGAGTGATCTCCGTGCAGAGGTTGGACGAGTGGACGACGCCGGCATGTCGCTGCGGCGAGCGGATGTTGCAAGGGTCCTTGAAAGTGACCCAGGGGTGACCGGTTTCGAACAGCATGGTCAGCATGCGCCGCCAGAGGTCGACGGCCCGCACGGAGCGGAAAACCTTCAGCTCCCCCTGCGACGCCTTCGCCTCATAGGCCTCGTAGGCGGTCTTGAACGCCGCACCGTAGAGATCGTGCAGATCGGGCGTCTCGTCCGGCGAAAACAGCGCCCACGAGGCGTCGGCCTCGACCCGCTGCATGAACAGGTCCGGAATCCAGTTGGCGATGTTCATGTCGTGGGTGCGGCGGCGGTCGTCGCCGGTGTTCTTCCTGAGGTCGAGAAACTCCTCGATGTCGATGTGCCAGGTTTCGAGATAGGCGCAGACAGCGCCCTTGCGCTTGCCGCCCTGGTTGACGGCGATCGCCGTGTCGTTGGCCACCTTGAGAAACGGCACGATGCCCTGGCTCTCGCCGTTGGTGCCCTTGATGTGGGCGCCAAGCCCGCGCACCGGCGTCCAGTCGTTGCCGAGACCGCCGGAATACTTGGCGAGCAGCGCATTGTCCTTGATCGCCTTGAAAATACCGTCGAGGTCGTCGGCGACGGTCGTCAGGAAGCATGAGGACAGCTGCGGCCGCGGCGTGCCGGCATTGAACAATGTCGGCGTCGAAGCCATGAAATCGAACGAGGACAGGAGGTCATAGAACTCGATCGCTCGCGCCTCGCGGTCGACCTCGCGCAGCGCCAACCCCATGGCGACACGCATGAAGAAGGCTTGCGGTAGCTCGAACCGCGCGCCGCCCACATGCAGGAAGTAACGATCGTAGAGCGTCTGCAGCCCGAGATAGTCGAACTGCAGATCGCGCTCTGGCTGCAGCGCGGCGGCAATGCGGTCAAGGTCGAAGCGGGCGAGCTCCGTGTCGATCCGTTCGGCGGCGATTCCGGCCTTGAGATAGGCCTTGAAATAATCGCCATAGCGCCCGGCCATTTCGGCTTGCGTCGCCTCGTCCACACGGCCGGCCAGGAAGGACAGCGCCTCGCGGCGCAGCTTGTCGTTGAGAAGCCGTGCCGTTGCCCTGGCATAGTTCGGCTCGCGCTCGACCAGCGCACGGGCGGCGAGAATCGGCGCCTGGGCCAGTTCGTCGATGGAGATGCCGTCGTAAAGATTGCGGCGCGTCTCGGAGAGGATGGCGGCGGCGGACACACCGTCCAATCCGGCAATCGCTTCATCGACGAGACGGACGAGGCGCGCCTCGTCGAGTGGCCGCAGCCCTCCGTCGAGCATCCGGACATGGATGGCCGGCGACGCAGGAGCGCTGGCCGCCTCGACGCGCTCCCGCGCTCTTTCCTCGCGATAGAGCACGTAGGCGCGGGCCACCTTGTGATGACCGCCGCGCATCAGCGCCAGTTCGACCTGGTCCTGGATGTCTTCGATCTGGAAGGCGCGGCCGTCGTCGCGGCGAAACAACGCGGCGACGATCTCGGCCGTGAGAGCGCCGACGATGTCGTGAACGCGGCGCGAGGCGGCGGCGTCGCTGCCCTCGACGGCAAGGAACGCCTTGGTCAGGGCCGTCCTGATCTTTGTGGCGTCGAACGGCGTGACGGCGCCATTGCGCCGGATGACCCGGTGCCCCTCGGCATCCGGCCGAGCCGGCGCGACAGGCAGTTCGAGTTCGGTGAGAAGAGACATCGGCAACCCCAATTCTGGGGGCAAAGGCCGAGCGGACGCGACGACGACGGGCGCGCCGGGAGGACGGACGCGTCAGCGGTCACGATCCACCGGGGCACCCCGCCCGAGGACGTAAAACAGCCGTCACGGCAGGTCTCCTGGCTCGCGGTTCATCGCCCCCATCCGGCCTTCCCAAAGCCGAGGCTTCAGTGACGTGGAGTGGACGGGGCTCGCCGCTTACAGTTGCGGGGGCAGCTCCGGCCTGGGCCAACCCTTGATGGGCCAGCCGCACCGGATTCCCTCTTGGCCCTTGATCTAGTGAATCGCGGGACCGTGACGCCTACATATAGATCGGTTTGCGCCTTATACGTCAAGATACGGACGGCGACACAAAGCGGTTATCCGTTGCGAAAGCCGGGACATCGCGCCGAGGCGTGGCGCGATGCCCGGACGGTGGCACGGTTCAGCGGATCGTCCGCCGCAGCTCCCGCGCGGCAGCCACCATGTTGGGGAGCGCGGCCTGCACCTCGGGCCAGCCGCGCGTCTTGAGACCGCAGTCGGGGTTGACCCATACCCGTTCCGCCGGAAGATGGACGAGCGCCGCCCTGATCTGGCTCGCCATCTCTTCGACGGACGGGACACGCGGCGAATGGATGTCGTAGACGCCGGGACCGATGTCGCTGGGGTAATGGAACTCGGCAAAGGCGGTCAGAAGATCCATCTTCGACCGGGAACACTCGATGGAGATGACATCAGCATCCAGGGCAGCGATCGAACCGATGATGTCGTTGAACTCCGAGTAGCACATGTGGGTGTGCACCTGCGTCGCGTTGCCGACCACCGACGAGGTCAACCGGAAACTGTCGACGGCCCATGCGAGATAGCGGCCCCATTCGCTCTTGCGGATCGGCAGCCCCTCCCGCAATGCCGCCTCGTCGATCTGGATCATGGCGGCGCCGGCCGCTTCCAGGTCCGCCACCTCATCGCGCAGCGCCAGGGCGATCTGGCGGCAGGCCTCGTCGCGGCCGACGTCGTTGCGTACGAACGACCAGTTCAGGATGGTGACCGGGCCGGTCAGCATGGCCTTTACCGGCTTTTCCGTCAGCGACTGCGAATAGCGCCACCAGTCGACGGTCATCGGCTCGGGTCGGGCGACGTCGCCATAGAGGATCGGCGGCCGCACGCAGCGCGAACCGTAGGATTGCACCCAGCCGTGACGGGTGAAGGCGAAGCCGTCGAGCCTCTCGCCGAAATACTGCACCATGTCGTTGCGCTCGAACTCCCCGTGAACCAGCACGTCGAGGCCGATTTCCTCCTGCCAGCGGATGCAGGCCGCCGTCTCGGCTTTCAGGAAGTCGCGATAGTCGCCCTCGGACAGGCTCCCCTTGGCGAACGCCTGGCGGCTCCGACGCACATCCTGCGTCTGTGGAAAGGAGCCGATCGTCGTCGTCGGGAAGAGCGGCAGACCGAAGCGCCGCCTCTGCAAGGCCGAGCGTCGATCGAAAGGCATCGTGCGCCGGGTCATGTCCGGCGTCACGGCTTTGAGACGGGCGCGCACATCGGATCGGACGACGCGCGACGAGTTCCGGCGCGACGCCAGCGCGGCCCGCGTGGTTGCCAAAGCATCGGCGACGGACACCGGTCCCAGTTCCAGCGCCCGCCCCAGCACGACCAGTTCATCCATCTTCTGGCGCGCGAAAGCCAACCATGTCTTCACGTCGCCGTCGAGATCGGTCTCGATCTCGATGTCATGGGGCACGTGCAGCAAGGAGCAGGACGGCGCCAGCTGGACGTGGTCAAGACCGCGCCGGGCAACGATCGGTCCCAGAAGATCGAGGCAGGCATCGAGGTCCGCGCGCCAGACATTCCGGCCGTCGACAATCCCCAGCGACAGAATCTTGCCGTCGGACAAGCGTCGGCCAATGCCTTCGAGATCATGCCGCCCGCGCACCAGATCGAGGTGAAGACCGGCTGTGGGCAGCGAGGCGGCGAGATGGAGATTGTCGCCGAGCGGGCCGAAATAGCTGGTCAGCATGATCTTGAGGTTGGGCACGGCGGAGGCGATCAGGCCATAAGTCCTGCCGAGAGCCGCCCGGGCCGTCTCGTCGAGATCGGTCGCAAGAACGGGTTCGTCCATCTGCACCCAGTCGGCGCCATTGGCGGCAAGCAGCTTCAGCACATCGACGTAGACCGGCAGCAGCCGGTCGATCAGCGCGAGGCAGTCGAAGCCGGCGGCAGCCTTGGCAAGCCTCAAGAAGGTGACCGGACCGACCAGCACGGGACGGGTATGGATGCCGAGCGCCTTCGCTTCCCGGAACTCGTCGACAGGTTTCATCGACGCCAGCACAAAGCGCTGAGCGGAATCGAGCTCCGGCACGAGATAGTGATAGTTGGTGTCGAACCACTTGGTCATCTCAAGGGCCGGAACGCCACTCTGCCCGCGATGGCCGCAACCGCAAGCTTCGCCATCGGCGCCACGGGCCATCGCGAAGTAGCTTTCCATCGATACCAAGCCGCCCGTCCAGCCGTAGCGCTCCGGCACCACACCGACCATGACGGCCGTATCGAGCATCTGATCGTAGAGCGAGAAGTCGTTGGATGGGATGACGGTGACCCCGCGAGCCGCCTGATCGGCCCAGTTGGCGGCGCGCAGACACGCGGCCGTATCGAGGAGGGCGGCACGGTCGATGCGGCCGGACCAATAGGCCTCAAGCGCGAACTTCAGTTCGCGGCGCGGACCGATGCGCGGCGTGCCGAGCGTAGCGATGGAAAGCGACATGATGGAACCCCAAAAAGGGGGCAAAGGCGAGCGGAAACGCCATCGCCGGCCACTCGACCGAGGGCCGGGATAAAGCGATCCACCGGGACACCCCGCCCGATGACGACAATGTGGCCGTGGCAGGTCTCCTGGCTCGCGGGTCAAGGCAACCGATCCGTCTTCCCGATGCACGGGGCATCAGTGACTTCGGTGATCGTTTGCTCGCCGCTCACAGTTGCGGGGGCAGCTCCGGCCCAGGCATGCGCCTTTCCGGATTCCCTCTTGGCTCCATCCACGGGAAGGGACGGAGAACCACGACGCCCCGATCATAGAAGACCGGATCATCTTGTCAATAACGATATAAACATGTCTTTATATCGAAAACGAAGTCGCTTCGCCGATCGGGCGCAAGAACACCGGCTCGCTCCATACAAAGAAGGCGTCCTCCGCTTGGGGCTTCCCCGAAGCGGCGCGACGCCCTTGTTGCAAGCCATGGTGACCGGTCGTCGAAAGGCGCGCCTTTCCCGGACAGCCGACCATCGACATTGCCGGGGCACCGGTCACCCCTTAGGGGCGACCCAATGCCCGTCGTCCATCATCACACCATGCCGAGCGCATTCATGTAGAGTTCGAGGATGGCCTCGGCTTCCTGACGCTCGTCCGGGTCCTGCTTACGCAGCTTCAGGATGGCCCTGACGGCCTTGACGTCGTAGCCGCGGCCCTTGAGCTCGGCCATCACGTCCTTGATGTCGTCCTGCAGCGCCGCCTTCTCTTCCTCGAGGCGCTCGACGCGCTCGATGAACTGCCGCAGCTCGCCCGCCGCGACGCCGCCCTGCGATTCTGCCGATTCCATGCTCATGGGATACTGTCCTGCCGATCTTGTGATTGGGTCCGGGCGGGGCCGCCGCCCGTGCGGGGCGCATGAAGTCCGAACTTCATGGGTCCGTCAACCGTTTTCGAGCGTCCGTTCACACGCCCGGTCCGCCGGCGCGCGATCCGTAAAAGACGGTCTTGCGCATCTCCGGCCGTGCCGCCAGCGGCGCCACCACCTCGAAAATCGTCTTGGCCCAGTGGTTTGCGCCGGCTTCCGCCGCGATATGATCCTGCCGCACCTCGACGAGGAGATGGGCGAGACCGCGCGCCGTGCCGTGATGATAGAGCGTGTCGTTTCTGAGCGCTCCGTCATAGGGCTCATTGTCGCCGACAACGAGGCCGCGCGCCCGGAAGGCAGCCAGCGCCGGCGCCACGATGCGGTCGTCGCGGTCCCACAGGATCGCCATGTCCCAGGGACGGGGAACGCCCTTCCAGGCCGGCGTGAAGGAATGGATGGACAGGATGACCGGCGCGACGCCGGTGGCGATCATCCGGTCGATCTGCCCGGCGACCGCCAGGTGATAGGGGCGATGGAAGCGCTCGATGCGTCGCTGGCGTTCGGCGGCGTCGACCCGGGCGTTGCCGGGAACGATGGCCCCGTCGGACAGGCGCATCACCAGCGTCGGATCGTCCTCGCCGCGGTTGGCGTCGATCAGGAGGCGCGAGAAGCGGGTGAGCAGGGCCGGCGCGCCGGTGAAGGTGGCGAGGCGACGAACCAGCCACTCGGTACCGATGTCATAGGCGATGTGCCGCTCGAACTCGGCCGGCGGCAGGCCGAGATCGCCATAGGGCGGCGGCACCCGGTTGGACGCATGGTCGGCGATGATCAGAAGGCCGCCCGCGTCATGTCCGGGAAGATAGGTGAAAGGCGCTTCGTCGGTCGGGTCCTGCATGGCGATTAATCCTAAATGCTGCTATCGGTCGGATAAAGTCGAGATCCATCCATTGGCGCCACCGACCTGCCGACCGTTGCACATTCGCCGCGGCCCGCCCGGCGGCGCCGCCTTCAGGTCCGTTCATGTCCGTCGCCAAATCGTTGCCGCTGTCCGCCCGCCCCGGTGAGGTCGTGGCCTTCCTCGCCCTCTGCCTCGGCGCCGTCGCCATGGGCGTGTCGCCGATTTTCGTCCGCCTCGCCGATGTCGGCCCCTTCGCCAGCGCCTTCTGGCGCGTCGCGCTCGCGGTGCCGGTGCTGGCCATCTGGGCGGCGAGCGAAGGCGGCACCAAGGCGCTGGTCTCCGCCTTCCGTTCGAAGGCCATCTGGCTCGCCGGCCTGTTCTTCGCCATCGACCTGTTCTTCTGGCACCTCTCCATCCTCAACACCTCGATCGCCAACGCCACCTTCCTGTCGTCGATGGCGCCGATCTGGGTGCTGCTGTTCTCGGGCCTGTTCATCGGCGAGAAAGTCGGCCGGCGCGAGGCGGGCGGCGTCATCGTCTGCATTCTCGGCGGCGCCGTGCTGCTCGGCGGGTCCTACACGCTCGATTCCGACAAGCTGATCGGCGACATCTACGGCATCGGCACCTCCTTCGGCTTCGGCACCTACTTCCTGGCCGTCCGGGCGGCGCGGCGCGAGCACCGGACCGGCACCGTCACCTTCGGCGCCACGGCGGTGACGGCGCTCTGCCTCGGCGTCATCGCCTTCGCCTTCGAGCCGAAGCTGCTGCCCTCCTCGCTCGCCGGCGCGGCGACGCTCGCCGCCCTCGCCTACGTCAGCCATATCGGCGGCCAGGGCCTGCTCGCCTTCGCCCTCGGCTATCTTTCCGCCGCCTTCTCGTCGCTGGTGATCTTCATGGAAGTGATCGCCGCCGCCGCCCTCGCCTTCCTGGTGTTCGGCGAGGCGATAAGCTGGAGCCAGGGGCTGGGCGGACTGATGATCCTCGGCGGCATCTGGATCGCCCGGCCGCGTTCATGACCCGCGTTCTTCGGACGCGACCAAAGACTGGAGCGTAAGCCTTTGAGGATGCGTGTTAATGTTCAACGAGGACCGGACACGGCGGGACAGCGCGGTGCCTTGCGTAATTATACGTTGACATTTTGCCGTAGGTCACGCGATAAGGCGGGGCATTCTCCGATGAGCACCGGACAAGGATCGTTGGCGGGCGGACTACCGATGGCGGCACATGAGGGACCGGTACGACGGACGCGGCCGGCGCTTGTTGCCGCAGCGCTGTCTTTCCTCGCCCTCGCCGCGGCGACCCCCGCGAAGGCCGATCTCAGGCTCTGCAACAAGACCGACGGCACCATTTCCGTGGCGATCGGCTACAAGGCCGAGGACGGTTGGCGTTCCGAAGGCTGGTGGAACATCGGCGGATCGAAATGCGGAACGCTGCTCTCCGGCGCTCTTACCTCACGCTATTACTACCTCTACGCGGTCGACAGCCAGCACGGCGGCGAATGGGGCGGCAAGGCGTTCATGTGTACGAGACGCAAGTTGTTCACGATCGGCGGCGTCGAGAACTGTGTCGCCCGAGGCTATGAGCGGACGGGATTCTTCGAGGTCGACACTGCCGAGCAACGCAGCTGGACCGTACACCTCTACCAGCCGACCCAAAAAGGAAACGGGGCGAAATGAGACGTAACCGCAAGGTCAAGATTCTTGCAACTTTGGGCCCCTCCTCCTCCGACAAGGACATGATCGCCCGGCTCCACCAGGCGGGTGCGGACTGCTTCCGCATCAACATGAGCCACACCAACCACGAGAAGCTGCGCTACTACGTGTCGACCATTCGCGAGGTCGAGGCCGAGGCCGGCCGTCCGATCGGCATCCTCGCCGACCTGCAGGGCCCCAAGCTTCGCGTCGGCACCTTCGCCAATGGTCCGGTCTTCCTGGAGATCGGCGCGAAGTTCGCCTTCCATCGTGAGAAGTTCGACGGCGACGTCACCGGCGTCACCCTGCCGCATCCGGAAATCATCGACGCGCTCGAGCCCGGCCACCGCCTGCTGATCGACGACGGCCGCCTCCGGCTGCGCATCGTCGAGAACGACCGCAAGGTGGCGATCGCCCAGGTCGAGGTCGGCGGCAAGATTTCCGACCGCAAGGGCGTCAGCCTGCCCGACACCATCCTGACCTCCGGCGCCCTGACCGAAAAGGACCGCGCGGACCTGACCGCCGCGCTCGAAGCCGACGTCGACTGGATCGCGCTGTCCTTCGTGCAAGGACCGGAAGACCTGATGGAAGTGCACGAGATCGTCGACGGCAAGTGCGGCGTCATGGCGAAGATCGAGAAGCCGCAGGCGGTCAAGCGCTTCAACGAGATTCTCGAGCTCAGCGACGCCATCATGGTGGCGCGCGGCGACCTCGGCGTCGAGCTGCCGCTCGAGCAGGTGCCGAGCGTTCAGAAGAGCATCACCCGCACCACGCGCAAGGCCGGCAAGCCGGTAGTCGTCGCCACCCAGATGCTGGAATCGATGATCCAGTCGCCGGTGCCGACCCGCGCCGAGGTGTCCGACATCGCCAACGCCGTGTTCGAAGGCGCCGATGCGGTCATGCTGTCGGCCGAATCGGCCGCCGGCGCCTACCCCGTCGAAGCGGTTCAGACCATGAGCCACGTCGCCGAGGAAGTCGAGGCGTCCGAGCACTTCCACTCGATCCTGGCCGGCCAGCGCGGCGAACCGGACGCAACGCCCGCCGACGCCATCTCCGCCTCGGCCCGCCAGATCGCCGAGACGCTGGGCATCGCCGCCCTCGTCTGCTTCACCGCCTCCGGCGCCACCGGCCTGCGCGCCGCTCGCGAGCGGCCGTCGACGCCAATCCTGGCGCTGTCGCCGAACCGCTCGATGGCTCGCCGCCTGGCGCTGGTCTGGGGCATCCACTCGGTGGTGACCGACGACGCCCGCTCGCTGATGGACCTGGTGCAGCGCGCCAGCCGCATCTCCGCCGAGGAAGGCTTCGCCAAGCCCGGCGACCGCATCATCATCACCGCCGGCGTGCCCTTCGGCTCGGCCGGCGTCACCAACCTGCTGCGCATCGCCACCATCGGTGCCGACGGCAAGTCGGGGATCTGACGAACAAGCAAACGGGGCGCCGATTGGCGCCCCGCTGATTTATGGCTTCTTGCCGTTCTCCGGCATGACGCTCATGCCTTGCGACGCGCCGCGCCCCTCAGCTCCGTCTTCGGATGTTCACCCACCGCGGCAAAAGGGGTGCGCCGCTCCCCCGCCGACGGATCAGATCGACGATGACGGCGATCAGCACGAACAGGCCGATGATGACGCGCTCCCAATAGGACGACACGTTCATCAGCACGATGCCATTGCCGAGCAACGCCATGAACAGCGCCCCCAAGAGCGTGCCGAACATGGTACCGACGCCCCCGCTCAACGACGTTCCGCCGATGATGGCGGCCGTGATCGACGGCATCAGCCAACTGGCGCCGATGGTCGGTTGACCTGCGTTCATGCGGCTTACGAACATCATCCCGGCCAGCGCGGCGGCGCCACCGGAGATGGCGTAGACGATGATTTCGATCCGTTCCGAATGAAGGCCGGCAAACCGCGAGGCCTCCCGGTTGCCGCCGACGGCGAACACGCTGCGACCGAACGGCGTGTTGGTGGTGACCCAGGCCAAGACCGCGAAGATCACCAGCATGATGGCGACAGGAACCGGCAACGGACCGATCGTACCCTGCCCGAGTACCTGGAAGACTTCGGGAATGCCGTTGATAGCATAGCCCTTGGTCAGAACCAGGATGGCGCCGGCGAACACCTCGCCCGTCGCCAGGGTAACGATGAAGGCGTTGAGTTTCAGCTTGGCGATCAGAAGGCCGTTGACGGCGCCGCACATCAGGCCGAACAGCACGGCGAGCGCCGTCGACAGGAACGGATCTATGCCGCCGCTGGTCATCATCATGGCGCCGAGGATGGCCGACAGCCCTGCGATGGCGCCGACGGAGAGATCGATGCCGCCGAGCAGCAGCACCAGCGTCTGTCCGGCCGCCACGATGGCGATGAACGATACCTGCCGTGCGACGATCTGGAAGTTGTAGGGCGTCAGGAAGTTGGGGTTGGCGATCGTGATGACCAATCCCATCAGGATGATCGCCAGGATGATGCCGCTTTCCTTGATCCCGGTGATGCGGGCCAGGACCGATTTTTCCGGCGGCCTGTTGTTGTTGGTTGTCATGGTATCCTCGATACGATGAATGAGCTGAACTAGAGCAACCCCAGCAAAAGTGGGAACCGGTTTTGCGTCCGGAGTTGCGTAAAAACAAAGAGATAGAGCACGTTGGCGAACCTAGGTTCGCCGGACGCGCTCTAGGCGACGGACAGGGTGAGCAGCTTCTCCTGGGTCGCTTCCGATGCGGGAACGCGGCCCTTCAGCTTGCCCTCGTGCATGACGATGATCTGGTCGGCGAGACCGATGACTTCCTCGAACTCAGAAGAAATGACCAGGATTGCCAGTCCTGCCTCGGCCAGCTCCCTGAGAATCCGGTGGATCTCGAACTTGGCGTTGACGTCGATGCCGCGAGTCGGTTCGTCCAGAAGCAGCACCCGGCAACCTGTGGCGAGCCAGCGCCCGAGGATGACTTTCTGCTGATTGCCGCCGGAGAGATTTCGAATCAGCTGGTCTTGGCTGGAGATCTTGATCGCGAACTTGCGCACGAACTCGTCCGTGACGCTGCGCTGCTTTCCCCAGCGGATCTGGAAGAGACGGGACAGGCGCGACAGGATCGGCAGCGTCATGTTCTCGGCGACGCCAAGGGCTGGAAAGATGCCGAGGCGCTTGCGCTCTTCGGGAACGTAGGCGATGCCCTGCTTGATTGCCTCGCTTGGATGCAGAAACTCGATCGATCGGCCGTCGAGCAGCACGCGTCCGGACGAGCGGCGGGTGTCACCGAAGAGACATCGCGCGAGTTCCGTGCGGCCCGCGCCGATCAACCCGGCAATGCCGAGGATTTCGCCGCGATGCAGTGAAAAGCTGATGTCCTCGAACTCGCCCGCGCGGGTCAGCCCCGACACTTCCAGAACCGGCTGACCGGTCGGAAGGGCGGCTGCCGGCCGATGATCGCGCTGTTGAGCGTCGCGGCCGATCATGTGGCGGACCAGCACCGCTTCGTTGGCTTCGGCCCGATCGAGCAGGATCACCTTGCGACCGTTGCGCATGACCGTGATCTGGTCGGACAGGCGAAACACCTCCGGCAAGCGGTGGGAGACGTAGATGATCGCGCATCCCTTTTCGCGCAGTTGCTCCACGAGGGTCAGCAACCGATCGGCCTCGGGGATCGACAGGCTGGCCGTCGGCTCGTCCAGGATCAGGATCCGAGCATCCTGGGCAAGCGCGCGGGCAATCTGCACCAGTTGCTGATGGGCGACCGACAAACTCGATGCTTCGACATCGAGATCGATCCTTTCGCCGATCAGGTCCAGAACCTCCGCGGCGCGCTCCCGCATGGCACGCCAGTCGACGGCGGTGTTGCCGAAGCGTAGCGGCGTCGTGCCCAGCAGGATGTTCTCCATCACCGTGAGATGTGGAACAAGGTTGAGTTCCTGCGGCACCAGGCCGATGCCGAGGGCACGGGCATCCGCCGGTCGGCCAAATCGCACGGCAACGCCATCGATCCGGATCTCACCCGCGTCCGGCTGGAAAAGGCCGACCATGACATTGATCAGCGTGCTTTTGCCGGCGCCGTTTTCGCCGACGAGACTGTGAACCGCCCCAGGGAAAACCGTCAGGTCGACGTCATCAAGCGCCAGAACGCCTGGAAACGCCTTGCGAATTCCGCGAAGTTCGAGAAGGGGGCGCCGCGCTTCGGACGTCTTTGGTGTTAGATCGGACATGACAATACCTCGGCCGCAAGACAGCCGGACAGCGCACCTCGAAGCACTCGCCGATCAGGCTGAACGGCCTGATCGAAAAGCGGTCGCCCCAACATGTGAAACCGAGGCATTTGCTTGCCGACCAGATCTTTCGATCCGGTCGGCGAATGCTCTTGGCGCGCTGTCCTGTTATGGCATTCGGCTCTGCGTCGAATGCCGAAGAAGCGTCACTTGAGGGAGTCCGCGGTGATCAGCTGCGAACCGGTCGCGTGCTCTTTCGGGAAGGTGTGGCCCTGAGCCATCGCAACGAAGTACTTGACGGTCCAGTAGCCGATTTCCCACTGCCGCTGGGCCTTCTGAGCGTCGATGACACCCTTCTTCACGAACTCGATCGCTTCCGGCAGGTCGTCCATTCCGACGATGTGCACCTTGCCGACGAGGCCGGCGGTTTCGACGGCACGGGCGGCGCCGACCGGAGCAGAGGCGTTGGAACCAAACATGCCGACCAGGTCGGGATTGCCCTGCAGGGCATTCTCCGTCAGGTCGATCGCGGCCTGCAGGTTGTCGTTGTCAGGCCTATCGAAAGCGACGCTCATGTCGGGATATTCGGCAATGGCTTTCTTGAAGCCTTCCACGCGGGCCTTGTGGTTCGGAGCCGACAAGGACCCGGCGAGGATGCCAACCTTGCCCTTGCCACCGACGCGCTCGGCCAGGAACTTTCCGAGATCGTAGCCGTCCTGCTCGTCCTTGTTATGGCCGACATACATGATGCGCTTGCTGTCGGGACAATCGGTATCGAAGGTTGCGACCTTGATGCCGGCGTTGATAGCATCGTTGATGGCCTGGGTGTCGGTCGCCGGGTCGAGGCAGGCGACGGCAAGACCGTCCGGATGCACGGCGCTGTTGTTCTCGATCTTCTTGATATGCTCGTTGATGTCGGCGGTCGGCGGCGCGTCGAAGCGGACATTGACCTTGACACCGAGCTTCTCGAATTCCGCGACGGAAGCCTTGGCGCCCTGCTCGACCACGTCGTACCAAGGATGGATGACCTTGGGGATGAACACGATTTCCAGAGTCTTGTCGACGGGCTTGATCAGGTTTCCCTGATCGTATCCACCCTCGGCAAAGGCTGAAGAAGCAAGTACGCAGAGAGATGCACCAAGAGCAGTCTGAAGAAGAAGTTTACCGTACATTTGTTTCCTCCGTTAAGTCACTTTGATCGAAAACAATTCCTCCGGTTTAGTCTTTCCTCGCCACCTCCCTTTCATGTCTTTCGACAAATCGTCACGCGACCAATGTCCGAAAGTCTCACGATTTTCGCTTCAGGACTCGTCTGGTCGCGTCAGCGATACCGTTTTCGGTCAGTCCGAAATGATCGAAGAGGAAATCTACGGTTCCCGTTGGCACGAAGCCCGGGAAGCCCAGCATCTCCATGGGCACGGGCCGATGGAGGGCGAGGGTCTCGGCCACGGCTCCGCCGAGGCCGCCGCGCACGCTGGCCTCTTCCACGGTGACCACGGCGCCGGTCGACGCGGCATCGACGATCGCCTCGACGTCGAGCGGGTTCATCCAGGCCATGTTGACGACGCGGGCCGACACGCCGCTCTCGGCCAGCACCTTGGCCGCTCCAAGCGCCTTGTGCAGCATGACGCCGTTGGCGAGGATGGCGACGTCGG
>Ga0206117_100294_pt1 | contig 65035 bp, 54 predicted proteins | sample 3A5Ametagenome_FD_177997 | JGI IMG/M metagenome (GOLD analysis project Ga0206117, IMG submission 177997) | Enriched microbial communities from leaf-cutter ant dump, University of Wisconsin, Madison, United States - 3A5A | ecosystem: Environmental > Terrestrial > Nest > Insects nest > Nest dump... | reverse complement strand
ACGGGATGAACACCAGCGACAGCACCGTGGAGACCAGGAGGCCGCCGATCACCGCGATGGCCATCGGCGCCATGAACTCGGCGCCCTGGCCGGTGCCGTGCGCCGCCGGGTACATGCCGGCCACCATGGCGATGGTCGTCATGACGATCGGGCGGGCGCGCTTGCGGCCGGCGTCGATGATCGCCTCGGTCTCGCTGAGGCCGTGCTTCTGCCGCTCCACCGCGAAATCCACCAGCATGATGGCGTTCTTGGTCACGATGCCCATCAGCATGAGAATGCCGATGATCACCGGCATCGACACCGCGTAGCCGGTCATCAGCAGCGCCACCACCACGCCGCCGATGGACAGCGGAATGGAGCCCAGGATGGTGATCGGCTGGAACACGCTGTTGAACAGCAGGATCAGCACGATGAACACGATGGTGAGGCCGGAGATCATCGCTACCGCGAAGGCCTCGAAGATCTCGGCCTGGATTTCGGCGTCGCCGGTGTTCTGGATGGAGACGCCGGCCGGGAAGGCCTTCACCGCCGGCAGGGCGTTGATCGCCTCGAGCCCCTGGCCGGAGGTGAAGCCCGGCATCATGTCGGTGCCCACCTTGACGAGGCGCGCCCGGTCGTAGCGGTCGATGGTCGACGGCCCCTGCCCGAAGCCGATGTCGGCGACGGCCGACAGCGGCACCGGCGTGCCCGAGGCGGTCGGGATCTTCAGGGCGGCGAGCGTCTCGATGTTGCCTCGGGCGGAAGTGTCGAGCTGCACGCGTACCGGGATCTGCCGGTCGCCATCGGTGAACTTGGCAAGGTTGGCGTCGACGTCGCCGACGGTGGCGACGCGCAGCGTCTGCGACAGCGCGTCCGTCGACACGCCGAGGTCGGAGGCGACGTCGCGGCGCGGCGTCACGCGGATCTCGGGCCGGGCGAAGGACGACAGCGCCGACGGGTTGGAGAACATCGGGTTGCCCCGCATGTCGTTCTCCAGCGATGCCGCCGCCTTGGCCACCGCATCGCCGTCCTTGCCCAGAACGCCGACGGTCGCCTCGCGGTCGCCGCGCTCGTTGACGAAGAAGAAGCGGATGTCGGGGATGGAGCGCAGCACCTCCTGCACCTTGTATTCCATCTGCTTCTGGGTCGCCACGCGCTCGGTGCGCGAGACCAGATTGACGATGACGGCGGCGCGGCGGGTTTCCAGCGTGCCGGTCGGCGAGGTGCCGCCCATCACGAACACGCTCTTCACCTCCTTGAAGGCGTGGAGACGGTCGGAGATGGTGTCGGTCACCCCCTGCGTGTCGTCGAGCGTCGAGCCCGGCGGCAGTTCGACCGAGGTGACGATACGCGCCTGATCGCCGGGGGCGAACAGCTCAGTCGGCAGCTTGGCCGCGTGCTCCATGGCAAACACGAAGGTGGCAAGGCAGGCGACGATGGTCACCACCGGCATCACCGGCAGGCTCAGAACGTGGCCGCGCACCCGGACCTTCGGCGACCACAGCGTCGCCTTCAGGAAGGCGGCATAGGCGCGCACGAAGGGTCCGCCCTCGTGCTCCTCGGGGTGCGGCCGGGTGAGCCAGGCCGTGAACAGGGCCAGGAACACCACGCCCACCGCCATCCACAGCGCCGTCACCTCGCCGCCGGAGCGGGTCAGGAAGTCCACCGAGGCATCGACGCCGTCGAAGATGCCGGAGCGCTCGCCCAGCGGGCCGGCGTCCTTCAGCCAGTAGACGCCGAAATAGGCCAACACGCCGAGCGGCACGAACCAGATGATCCGGCGCAGCGCCGTGCGCACGAAGCCGCGATAAACAGGCCGGCCGTCCTCGCCGTCGCCGGTGTAGGGCGTCTTCATGAAGTAGGCGGCCAGCATCGGCGTGATCAGGCGGGCGGTCAGCAGCGAGAAGAACACCGCCAGCGCCACCGTCAGGCCGAACTGCCGGAAATACTGGCCGGGAATGCCGCCCATGAAGCTGACCGGCGAGAAGATGGCGATGATGGTCGTCGAGATGGCGATCACCGCGAGGCCGATCTCGTCGGCCGCCTCCACCGCCGCGCGATAGGGCTTCTTGCCGGTGCGGATGTGGCGGACGATGTTCTCGATCTCGACGATGGCGTCGTCGACCAGGATGCCCGTCACCAGCGTGATGCCGAGAAGGCTGACCATGTTGAGCGAGAAGCCCAGTATGTCCAGCGCGAAGAAGGTGGGAATGGCCGACAGCGGCAGCGCGATGGCCGAGATGATGGTGGCCCGGAAATCGCGCAGGAACAGGAGGACGACGATGACGGCGAGCAGGGCGCCCTCGATCAGCGTCTTCATCGAGTTCTCGAAGCTGTTGTAGGTCTGCACCGTGGAATCGTCGATGCGCTTCATCGACACGCCCGGATAGTCCTTGGCGAGGCGATCCACCACCTTGCCGACGCCCTCCGACACCGAGGCGTCGCTCGCCCCCTTGGCGCGGTAGATGGCGAAGGCCACGGCCGGGCGGCCGTCGAGGCGGGCGAAGGACTTCGGCTCGGCCCAGTGGTCGACCACCTGGCCGACGTCCGAGAGGCGGATGTTGCGGCCGTCGCCAAGCGGCAGCCGCGTTGCCGCGAGGTCGGCGAGCGTGCGGGCGCTGGCCAGCGTGCGCACGGCCTGCGTCTGGCCGCCCACCTCGCCCTTGCCGCCGGAGAGATCGGCGTTGACCGACCGCAGCGCCGCGTTGACCTGCGAGGCGGTGATGCCGAGCGCCATCAGGCGGTCGGGGTCGATCTGCACCTGGATCTCGCGCTTGACGCCGCCCATGCGCTCGACGCGGCCGACGCCGCTCACCGTTTGCAGGTCGCGGATCACCTTGTCGTCGACGAACCAGCTGAGCTCTTCCGGCGTCATGGCCGGCGAGGCGGCGGCATAGGTGATGATCGCCTGCCCCTCGACGTCGATGCGCCGGCTGACCGGCTCGTCGATGGTGCCCGGCAGATCACTGCGGATCTCGGCCACCGCGTCCTTGACGTCATTGAGCGCGCGATCGGTGGCGACATCGAGGTTGAACTCGACCACGGTGCTCGACACGCCGTCGGTCACCGTCGAGTAGATGTGACGCACGCCGGAAATGCCGGCCACCGCGTCCTCCACCGGCTTGGTCACCTGCGTTTCCAGTTCCGAGGGCGCCGACCCGCCGTCAGTGATGGTCACCGAGATCAGCGGCAGGTCGATGTTCGGCATCATGGTGATCGGCAGCTTGGAGAACGAGTAGAGCCCCAGCGCGATCAGGCAGACGAACAGCAGGATGGGGGGAACCGGGTTGCGGATCGCCCAGGCGGAAAAATTCCAGTTCATCCCTTCACTCCCGCGCTATCCGTCACTTGCGGCTTGACCTTGTCGCCGCCCCTCAGGAACGTTCCGGCCTTGGAGACCACCATCTCGCCCTCGGCGAGGCCGTCGGTCACCTCGACGAGGCCGGCATCGGTGAGGCCGGTCTTCACCGAGCGGGTGTCGACGACGCCATCCTTGACCACCTGCACCGTCGGCGCGCCGTTGTCGTCGGTCACCGCCGTCACCGGCAGCACCAGCCCCTCGCTCCTGGCCACCTCGATGGTGCCGCGTGCGAAGGCGCCGACGCGCAGGTCCTGGCCGTCCGGCAGGGCGATGCGCGCCTTGCCGAGCCGCGTCGCGGCGTTGATCTCGGGCAGCACCAGGCGCACCTCGCCGGCCACCGTGGCGGTCGAGCCGGCCGGCTGCACCGTCACCTTCTGGCCGACCTTCAGTTCGGGCAGCAGCGTCTCGGTCACGTCGGCATCGAGCTCGATGTCGCCCTTCTCGGCGATGACGAACAGCGGGTTGCCGCTGGCCGAAGCCACCTGCCCCACCACCGCGTTGCGGCTGAGGACGAGGCCGCCGCGCGGGGCCTTGATCTCGGTCTTGGAGCGACGGAGTTCCAGCTCGGCCCGCTGCGCCTCGACCAGCTTGCGGCCGGCTTCGGCGGCGGACAGCGCCTCGCGGGCGACCTGAAGCTGGGCGGTGGCCTGATCGGCCGCCAGCTTCCGCTGGTCGAAGGCGTCCTTGGCCATGGCGTTGGTTCCCACCAGGGCCTGCGCCCGTTGGAACGCCTGTCCGGTCTGGGTCACCAGCGCCTCGGCGGAACTGATCTGGGCGCGTGCCTGGGCGATCTGCGCATCGGTGGAGGCGAGCTGCGAGGTGTTCTGGGCCAGCAGCACATCGACGGTGTCGACGGCGAGACGGGCCAGCACGGCGCCCTCCTCGACCCGGTCGCCGGCGTCGAAGTGGATGCTCTCGATCTTCAGGCCCTCGACGCCCGGCGTCACCAGCACCTGCTCGCGCGCCACCAGCGTGCCGGTGACGATCACCTTCTGGCTGAGCGCCTGCCGGGCCGCCTTGACGACACTGACCGTCGGCACGACCTCCTGCGTCGCGGCGGGCGCCGCGGCTTGCTCCTGCGCCAGCGCCGGCAACGTTACGATCGTACCGGCCAGCAGCGCGCCGGCCAGTGGCATGACCCAGAACTTCATTGCGGAACTTCCCCACCGCCGGCTTGTGCCGGGCTTCAAACATGACAAAAAGTTAATCTGCGAACACATGTGGCGTCACCCCTCGTTTGCCAAGGGGGGAGCGGCTTTCGGTGCCTCATTTTCCAGGACGGCCGTGACAACCCGCGACAGGATGGTTTCGGCCCGTTCGACGTCGTAGCTGGGATTGAGCCCCATGCGCAGGATCACGCCATCGGCGAAGGCCATCAGCGTCATCAGGATGGTGTCGACGTCGGCATCGGGCGCGATCTCGCCGGTCGCCTTGGCGCGCTCGAACACCCCGTGCACCAGCTTGCGGTTCTCTGCCTCGCAGGCGGCGAAGAAGGCACCTACCGCCGTGTTGCGCATGCTCTCGACATAGACCTCGAGCATCATCTGCACCGCCCGCCGGTCTCGCATCGTTTCGATATAGGTCAGGCCGCTGCGCAGCAGCCGGTCGTGCAGCGAGCCGGGCTCCAGCAGCACTTCCAGGATGCGCCGGCCGGCGCACTGCTCCTCCTGGGCGATCGCCTCGATGATGGCGTCCTTGGAGGCGAAGTAGCGGTAGAGCCCGCCGGGGCTCATCTTGGCCTCGGCGCAGATCTCCTGCATCGAGGTGCGATGGAAGCCCGAGCGCGAAAAGCAGGTGCGCGCCGCGTCGAGGATGTGCGACCGCCGCCCATCCTGCTGCGCCGTCAGGGCTTCGTGCCGCGCTTCGTGCCGCTCTGGCACCGCCACGCCATAGTCCATAGGAGTATCCCCTTGCGCACCCCGCAGGGATGCGAACGAACGTTCGCTCCCATAGAATTGTGGCCGCGCCGCGTCAATGCAAGCCGCCTCACATCGTTCACCGGTGGTTACCGGCGAACGGGCGCAACGACCAATTGGTACGACTTAATCGCTAACGCCTTGCATTGACGCCGGTTTATCCCTCCTTCGTCGCCGAGGGCGCGGCAGGCGCGGCGCGACGCCCTCCGGCGCGGCGTTACCGGTCATCGAAACGCGATAACCTCAGATCGAATACGGATATCGATAGTCAGCTTTGTTTTTTGACTTGCAGCCTTAGGAAATCGGGTTCATGCTCCTACCTGTACGCAACAAACGAAAGGAGGTGACCGGTGAACCTAAGCAATCGATCCTCGATCGAGGCAAGACTTCGCTGGACAATAGCTTCCTTGAGCGACCTCCAGTTCTGAACAATTGCCTAACGGTTCGTTGCGACGACCCCATGTATGTCGCACGAAAACTGACGGTCTCGTCCATTTGCTAAGAAGTGGATCGTGATTGTCGGATCGAGGAAATGCGCATGCCTCGTTCCATCTCAACCGGATGGAGCGGGGCATGTCGTTTTTGGAGGCCTCCGCAAACGGTTCCTCACGCGATAGTCAAATCGGCGTGATCGGGCCGATTTCGTGAAAAAGCACCGAGCGAACCGCCTGCCCGCCCGGCCCAAACCTTCGCGCCGGCGGTAGCGAGACGGAAGCGGACGACAACGCCGACCGTCCGGAACGAAGACGCCGGCCTCCCCATTGCCAATATGAACAGTCATCCGCAATCACACCATACCCACCCTGCTTGATCCGCCACCTCAGGTAGGTAATCTGGCGTGGCCTGATCGGACCGGCCGGTGGGCCTTTTGTGAGTCCAGCCCGCATGTCCAGATGCGCCAAGCCTGTCCACCTTTTGTCAAAACCCCTTCGCCTCTTGAGAGCCGCCTTCTTGGCCTCAGCCTTCGCCTTAGCACTCGGCAACTATCCCGGGTTCGTAGGGCCTGCCCCGGCGGCAAGCGACGACCCTGCCCCAAACATCGACGACCGCATCGCCTATTACGATGATCTCCTTGCGAAGTATGGCGCCCAGGACGATCTGAACTCACGTTCTCTTCGCGCCATTGTGCTCTCGGGCAAGGCAAGCACCTTGGTTGAGGCCGGTCGCGACGAAGAAGCACTCGCAGTTTACGATGAAATCATCACCAGCCTGAAAGCGGCGACGGAGACAAAACTGCGTCGAAGGGTCGCATCCGCGCTGACCGGGAAGGGAGAAACGCTGCGCAGGGCCGGGCGCGACGACGAGGCAGACAGCACATATGATGAGACAATCAAGCGCTTCGGCAACGAGCCTGACGCCGACACGCAGTTTGCCGTGGCTTATGCTTTCAAAGGCAAGGCAGCCATCCTCGAGAAACGCGGACAGAACGACGACGCCCTATCGATCTACGACACCATCGTCACCCGATATGGCAACTCGACCGATGGCATGGAGATACAGGCTCCGCTAGCGCTTTTGCGCAAGGCAACACTGCTGGAAAAAATCGGACGCACCGATGAGGCAATTGCCGCCCTCGATGCGATCAGCGCTCGCTACGGCAAATCGACCAACTCGTCCAAACGCTCGGCAGTCGATGACGCGCTCGGCAAAAAAGGAAAGCTGCTGGAGAGGCTGGGGCGCAGCGAGGAGGCAATCGCCACATATTACGACCTCCTGTCTCGCGTGGATCCCACCACCAGAGTGCCCCTGGGCGCGCGCCGCGCCGATGTCTACGTGGATATGGGCATTGCGCTCGGAACCCACGGGCGCCTTGGAGAAGCGATATCCGTCTTCGACATCGCCATTGCCCACTTCGGCGCGCCCTCCGACCAGCGCTTGCGCCGAAATCTTTTCGACGCCCTTTACAACAAGGGGCTCGTGCTCAAGGAACTGAACCGCAACGAGGAAGCAGTCTCCGTCTATGACGATGTCATCGCCCGCTTTGGGCGGATGCCGACTTGTCCATTCGCAAAGCGCTTGCCGGCGTCCTTGTCAGCAAAGGCATGAGGCTGGCAGCGCTTGGACGCCACGAGGAGGCGATCGCAAGCTACGACAAGGTCGAGGCCCATTTCGGCGAGACAACAGATGTATTCGACCCCGAACAAGCCGCCTGGGCGCTGTTGGACAAGGCCATTTCGCTCGTCGCGCTTGGGCGCCACCAAGAGGCAATCACCGTCTGCGACGACCTTGCCGCGCGCTTTGGCACAGCAGCCGATCCAAACGCGCGCGAGGCAGCAGCCGCTGCGCTCTATAGCAAGGGCACCTACCTCTTGGATCTTGAGCGCTATGAAGACGCAAATGCTGCATTCGACGATGTCATCACCCGCTTCTCCAAATCGACCACGCCTTACATGCGGGACACCGTCGCGAAAGCAGCCGTTAACAAGGGAGTGGCGCTCAGGATTCTCGGCCGCAAGCAAGAAGCCATCAACATCTTCGATGCCGTCATCATCAGCTTTGGCATGGCAACCTCCCCCTCACTGCGCGAGGCCATCGCCTTGGCAATGATGAAAAAGGCGATCACGCTTGCAGAGCTGGGACGCACCGATGACTCAGTCGCCGCCTTCGACGCCGTCATTTCACGCTATGGTGAGGACGACGACCTAGACCTTCGCCAAAAGGCCCGTGAGGCAAGAGAGTACAAGGAGCAGCTTCAGCGCTGAGTGTCCTGGTCCGGGGGAGAGATCCAATCCCCCTCGACTTTCGGCTTTGAATCGCCTCATCCGGCGTTTACCATGGCTTGGCCCCGCTCGGGCCGACCGGCGGGGCTTTGTTGAATCGAGCCCGAGGTCCGGATGTCCCGTATTGCCAAGCCGACCCGTTTTTCCGTCAAGCCCTTGCACCTTCTGACCCGTCACCTCGCCGACGTGGCATCCGGCCGCGCCGATCCCGACCTGGTGATCACCGGCGCCCGCGCCCTGTCCACCTATTCCGAGCGCATTCTGAACGACCGCGAGATCTGGGTGGCCGGCGGCCGCATCGCCGCCGTCAAGGAAGCCGGCAGCTATCGTGGTGGCTCGGCCACCCTCTACGACGCCAAGGGGGGCATCATCGGCCCCGGCCTCGTCGACCCGCACATTCACATCGAAAGCTCGATGGTGACGGCCTGCGCCTATGCCGAGGCCGCGCTCTTGAACGGCACCACCACCATCTTCTGCGACAGCCACGAGATCGGCAACGTGATGGACGTCGCCGGCATCGAGGCGATGATGGAGGATGCCCGCGAGGCGCCGCTCTCCATCTTCCACACGCTGGCCTCCACCGTGCCGGCCACCTCGCCCGAGCTGGAAACGGCCGGCGGCGACCTGACGCCCGAGAAGATCGGCGCCCTGTTCGACAAGTGGCCCGAGGCCGTGGCGCTCGGCGAGAAGATGGATTTCGTGCCGGTGACCATGGGCGACGAGCGCAGCCACGCCATCATCGCCGCCGCCCTGTCGCGCGGCCGGCCCGTCTCCGGCCACGTTTACGGCCGCGAGTTCGTCGCCGCCTACGCCGCCTCCGGCGTCACCGACACCCATGAGGCGGTCGACCGCGACATCGCCGACGACCTGCTCGAAGCCGGCGTCTGGATCTTCCTGCGCGGCGGTCCGCCGACCACGCCCTGGCACTCGCTGCCCGAGGCGATCAAGACCATGACCGAGCTCGGCGCTTCGCCGCGCCGCATCGCCGTCTGCACCGACGACCGCGACGCCGAGGACCTCCTGGCCTTCGGCCTCGATTGGGTGGTGCGGCAGGCCTACCGCATCGGCGTTCCGCGCACCACCGCCTGGGCGATGGGCTCCATCTCCGGCGCCACGCGCTACGCCATGGACGGCGAGATCGGCGGCCTCGGCGGCGGCCGGCGCGCCGACCTGGTGCTGCTCGACGACGACCTGGTGCCGCAGTCCACCTGGTACGGCGGCGAGCTGATGGTCGACCGCCGCGGCATCACCCCGACGCTGGAAGCCGCCCTCGAGGCGCGCTACCGCTACCCGGACGCCGCCTACGCCACCATCCACCTGCCGAAAGAGCTGAAGCTGACGCCGGAGCTGCCGACGGAGCCGGTCACCGCCAACGTCATCCGCGCCGAGTTGCCGGGCATCGTGCTGAAGCACGTCAAGATCGCGCTGGAGCCGGCCAACGACTGGCAGACGCTGTTCGACCGCCACGACCTCGCCTTCGTCACCGTCGTCGAGCGGCACGGCAAGTCGGACGGCAACGTGGCGCGCGGCCTTCTGCAGAACTTCGGCCTGAAGCACGGCGCCGTCGCCTCCTCGGTCGGCCACGACAGCCACAACATCATCATCGCCGGCACCAACGAGGCCGACATGGCGGTGGCTCTCAAGGCCATCGAGGCCGAGCGCGGCGGCATCTGCGTGGTGCGTGACGGCGTGGTGACGGCCATGGTGCCGCTGCCGGTGGCCGGATTGATGTCCGACAAGCGCGTCCATCTCGTCGCCGGCGAAGTGCAGGCGCTGAAGGTGGAGTGGGAGAAGGCCGGCTGCACCCTGCCCTACATGGGCTTCAACCTGATCCCGCTGTCGGTCATCCCGGAAATCCGCATCACCGACAAGGGCATGGTGCTGGTGCCGGCAATGACCCAGGTGCCGCTGTTCGACGCGGCCGAATAGGCCAACCTCACAGCTTCGATCCCCCGCCAAGGCGGGGGATTTGCTTTCCAAGGGCGCCGACCGGCTTCCCGGCGCCTCGATCAGCGCAAGGGACACGCATGGAAACGGTGGCGATCGTACTCATCCTGCTGCTGGCCGTCGTCATAAGCGGGGTGCTGGCGCGCATGTCGCCCATCGCCCTGCCATTGCCGCTCTACCAGATCGCGCTGGGCGCCTGCATCGCTTCCGTCGCCAATCTGGGCGTCACGCTGCAACCGGATATCTTCTTCCTGCTGTTCCTGCCGCCGCTGCTGTTTCTCGACGGCTGGCGCATCCCCAAGGAGGGGCTGTTCCGCGACAAGGGCACCATTCTGGAGCTGGCCCTCGGCCTCGTCGTCTTCACGGTTCTCGGCGTCGGCCTGTTCATCAACTGGATGATCCCGTCGATGCCGCTGGCCGTCGCCTTCGCGCTCGCCGCCATCGTCTCGCCCACCGACCCGATCGCCGTGTCGGCCATCGCCAAGCGGGCGCCGATCCCCAAGCGGCTGATGCACATCCTCGAAGGCGAGTCCCTGCTCAACGACGCGTCCGGCCTCGTCTGCATGCGCTTTGCCGTGGCGGCGGCACTGACCGGCACCTTTTCGCTGGCCAGCGCCTTCGGCACCTTCCTGTGGCTGGCCATCGGCGGCATCGTCATCGGCACTGCCGTCACCTGGGGAACGATGAAGGTCAAGAACTGGCTGTCGCGGAGGTTCGGCGAGGACAGCGGCTCGCAGATCCTGGTCAGCCTGCTCATTCCCTTCGCCAGCTATCTCCTGGCCGAGCATTTCCATTGCTCGGGCATCCTTGCCGCCGTCGCCGCCGGCATCACCATGAGCTACGCCGAGCAGTCCGGCCAGGCGCTCGCCGTCACCCGCGTCCGCCGCAGCGCCGTGTGGGACACCGTGCATTTTGCCGCCAACGGCATCATCTTCGTGCTGCTGGGCGAGCAGTTGCCGCAGATCGTCGCCGGCGCGGCGCGGGTCGTCGAGGAAACCGGCCATCACGATCCGGCGTGGCTGCTGATCTACATCGTCGCCATCAATCTGGCGCTGGCCGCCCTGCGGCTCCTCTGGGTCTGGGCCTCGCTGCGCTTCGTGCTGTTCCGGGCGGCACGCCGGGGCAAGACCATGGCCAAGCCGAGCTGGCGTCTGGTGGCGGCGACATCGCTGGCCGGCGTGCGCGGCACCATCACGCTGGCCGGCGTGATGACGCTGCCGCTGGCGATGGACGACGGCTCGCCCTTCCCGGCCCGCGACCTCGCCATACTCCTCGCCGCCGGGGTGATCATCGTGTCGCTGGTCGCCGCCAGCGTGGCGCTGCCGCGCCTGCTCAACAACCTCAGCCTGCCGCCCGAACCCTCCAACCAGGAAGAGGAGGACGGCGCCCGCACGGCAGCGGCCGAAGCGGCGATCCGGGCCATCGAACAGGCGCAGCACAAGATGGGCGAAGGCCGCGCCGACGCCGACCTCTACATCGATGCCGGCGCCCGCATCATGGAGCTCTACCGGCAGCGCATCGACGGCCGCTCCAAGACCGGCGACGAACGCGAACTCGCCCGCCGGATCGACGACATAGAGCGCAAGCTGCGCCTCGCCGGCCTCCAGGCCGAACGCGACGAGATCTACCGCAAGGCGCGCAGCCGCAAGCTGTCGGACGACGCCGCGCGCAAGCTGGTCCGGGAAGTCGACCTTCTGGAAGCGCGCTTCGGCGCGTCGACCTGAGAGCTGCGTCTTGGCAAGGAGATAGAGCTAGCCGGCGACGACGCAGAAGTTGTTGCCCTCGATGTCCTTCAGCACCGTGTAGCCGTCGCCCTCGCGGACGAAGCTGGCGCCCAGCGCCTTCAGCCGGGCGATCTCGGCGGCGGGGTCGGAGGCCGCCACGTCGAAGTGAACGCGGTTGCGGTCGGGTCGCGGCCCCGTCTTGAGATGGAAGCAGAGGCGCGTGCCTGGGCCGACGACCATGACGCTCGGGTCGGTCTCCGGCGTCAGGCCCAGGGCCGCCAGCCGGGCGATTTCCGCGTCGTCGTAGGGCAGGATCTCGTAGCCGTCGAGCACCTGGCCCCAGAACCGGGCCATGGCCGAGGGAACGTCGCAGTCGACCACCACTTCCTTGAGCCGCGCCATCGTAGCCTTCCCACCGTCGATCGCGTTCAGCCCGCAAGCTCCACCAGAAGTTCAGGTATTGCAAGCCGGAGCTGGAAAAGCCGCCGTTCGGGGCCGCCGGCCTCGCCCTAACCCGCCACCGCGCCACGGCGCGGCTGGATCGACAGGTCCTCGTCGTCGCTGTCGCTGCTCAGCCCTTCGAGGATCGGGCAGTTGGGCCGGTCGTCGCCGTGGCAGGCGCAGACCAGCTTGGACAGTGTCCGGGTCATCTCCTGCAAGGCGGCGATCCGCTTATGGAGGTCGTCGATGTGGTTCTGCGCCAGCCGCTTCACCTCGGCGCTGGCCCGCCCCTCGTCGCGCCAGAGGTCGAGCAGCTCCTGAATCTCGGCGACGGAAAAGCCCAGATCGCGCGACCGGCGGACGAAGCGCAGCATGTGAACGTCGGTGTCCGAATAGTCGCGATAGCCCGACTCCCGCCGGTCGGCCTTGGGGATCAGCCCGGTCTGCTCGTAGTAGCGGATCATCTTGGCCGACACGCCGGAGGCCTTGGCCGCCTGTCCGATATTCATGTCCGACTCCTTGTCATCTCTCAAACCGCGAAGCGGCGCAGCCGCAAGGCGTTGCCCAGCACGAAGACGCTGGAGAGCGCCATGGCGCCAGCCGCGAACACCGGCGACAGCAGGATGCCGAGCGACGGGTAGAGCGCGCCGGCCGCCAGCGGGATCAGCGCCGTGTTGTAGGCGAAGGCCCAGAACAGGTTCTGGCGAATGTTGCCGATGGTCGCCTTGGAGAGCGCGATGGCGTTGGGCACGCCCTGCAAGCTGCCCGACATCAGCACCACGTCGGCCGCCTCGATGGCGACATCGGTGCCCGTGCCGATGGCGAGGCCGACATCCGCCTCGGCCAGCGCCGGTGCGTCGTTGATGCCGTCACCGACGAAGGCCAGCGTACCATGCTCGGCCTTGAGCCGGCGCACCGCCTCCACCTTGCCGTCCGGCAATACCTCGGCCACCACCTCGTCGATGCCGAGGCGGGCGGCGATGGCCTTGGCCGTCAGCGCGTTGTCGCCGGTGATCATCGCCACCTTCAGACCGAGGTCGTGCAGCGCGACGATGGCGGCCGGTGTCGCCGGCTTGATCGGATCGGCCACGGCAACGATCGCCGCCAGCTTGCCGTCGATGGCCGCATAGAGCGGCGACTTGCCCTCGCCGGCCAGCCGTCTGGCCACATCGGCGAAGCCCGACACGTCCAAGCCGAGCTGGACCATGTAGCGGTCGGCGCCCAGTTCGACGCGCTGGCCGCCGGCCACCGCCTTCACGCCCAGCCCGGTCACCGAGCCGAAGTCGGTCACCGCCGGCAGCTCCAGCCCCTCGGCCTCGGCCGCCGCGACGATGGCGCGGGCGATCGGATGCTCGGACTTGCTTTCGGCCGCCGCCACCAGCGCCAGCACCGCCGGGCGATCGAAACCCTCGGCCAGCTCCAGGTCGGTCAGTGCCGGCTTGCCCTCGGTCAGCGTGCCGGTCTTGTCGACGGCCACCACCTTGGCGTCTCTCAGAAGCTGCAACGCCTCGCCCCGGCGGAACAGCACGCCGAGCTCGGCGCCCCGGCCGGTGCCGACCATGATCGAGGTCGGCGTCGCCAGCCCCATGGCGCAGGGGCAGGCGATGATCAGCACCGCCACCGCGTTGATCAGCGCGAAGGTCAGCGGCGACGACGGGGCCAGCATCAGCCAGACCGCGAAGGTCAGCGCCGCCACGCCGAACACCGCCGGCACGAACCACATGGTGATGCGGTCGACCATGGCCTGGATCGGCAGCTTGGAGCCCTGCGCCTCCTCGACCATGCGGATGATCTGCGACAGCACGGTGTCGCCGCCCACCGCCGTGGCGCGGAAGGCGAAGGCGCCCGTCTGGTTGACGGTGCCGCCGACCACCTTGCCGCCGGTGGTCTTGGCCACCGGGATCGGCTCGCCGGTGATCATCGCTTCGTCGACGAAGCTGTCGCCTTCGATCACCTCGCCATCCACCGGCACCCTTTCGCCCGGCCGCACCTCGACGACGTCGCCGGCCGCGACCGAGGCGATGGGAAGGTCGACGAGCCGCCCGTCGCGGCGCACGTGCGCCGTCTTCACCTGCAGGCCGACGAGGCGGCGGATCGCCTCGGAGGTGCGCCCCTTGGCGCGCGCTTCCAGCAGGCGGCCGAGCAGGATCAGCGTGACGATGACCGCCGCCGCCTCATAATAGACGTTGAGCGTGCCCGCCGGCAGCAGGCCGGGGGCGAAGGTGGCCACCAGCGAGTAGCCGTAGGCGGCAAGCGAGCCCACCGCCACCAGCGAGTTCATGTCGGGCGCCAGACGCCAGAGCGCCGGCAGCCCCTTGGCGTAGAAGCGGCGGCCGGGACCGAACATCACCAAGGTCGTCAGCACGAATTGCAGGTACCAGCTGCCCTGCATGCCCAGGGTGTCGGCGATCAGCATGTGCATGCCGGAGAACAGGTGCGAGCCCATTTCCACGACGAACACCGGCGCCGTCAGCACCGCCGCGACGATCAGGTCGCGCGTGAGCGTCCGCCGCTCGGCATCCTTCCGGTCGGCCCGCTCCGCATCCTGGGCGAGGCTGTCGGCGACATCGGTCGCCCCGATCAGCCGCGCGTCATAGCCGGCCGTCTCCACGGCGCCGATCAGCGCCGCCGCCTCGGCCGTGCCGCGGATGGTGGCGCGCTCGGTCGCCAGATTGACGATGGCCTCGTCGACGCCCGGCACCGCCTTGAGCGCCCGCTCGACGCGGCCGACGCAAGAGGCGCACGTCATGCCCTCGATGGCCAGCTCGACGCGCCCCTCCGCCACTGGCGACGCCGGCACCCCGTAGCCGGCCATCTCCACCGCATCGACCAGCCTCGCGCGCTCGACCGGCCCATGGGTGGTGATGCTCGCCCGCTCGGTCGCAAGGTTGACCGACACCGTCTCGACGCCCGGCACCGCCTTGAGCACGCGCTCGACGCGGCCGACGCAGGAGGCGCAGGTCATGCCCTCGATGGGCAGCGATATCCGGGTGGACGATGGCGAGGCGGTGCGAGCGGGGGCATTCATGGCCGCTTCCTTCTGTTCCGAATGTGTCATGCCCAGGAAGATGGGGCTTCCAACCATGGGAAGGTCAAGCCCTATTCACATGGTGCGAGAAAAGCCCGTCGCAAGCGGCAAATGCCTCGGCCACCCCTTGACCTTCCAACGCTTGGAAGCCCCATGTCATCGTGCGAGCCAACACAAGGAGGCCTCGCGATGTACCAGTTCACCATTCCCAACATGGCCTGCGGCGGCTGTGCCCGCTCGGTCACCAAGGCGCTTCAGGGCGTCGATGCCGACGCCAAGGTCGAGGCGGATCTTGCCGCCCACACGATCAGCGTCGAAAGCCCGGCCGACGAAGCCGCCCTGCGCGCCGCCCTCACCGCCGCCGGCTATCCGGCCAACTGAGCGGGCAGACAAGTCCCAACGAGGAGGGAACGCCCGAAGGCAACTCCATCGTTGCACTCCGGTGCGCAAACGGGTCTGATTGCTGGATATTGCCCAAGGGCCGATCCGGACCACATCCGTGAGCCACCGGGGCCGGGCGGCGGGCCGCCACCGGGCCGCCCTGCAACGAGGAGACCGCATGCCGCCTGCCCGCCGGATGATGCTTACCGAAGAGCTGGTCGCCAAAACCCTGAGAACCGAGGTCGACCCTGGCCCGGACGCCGACGAGGTGCTGCTCGGCGACGACGCGTTTGTTGCCGAGGCGGCGCGGCTCGACGCCGAAGCCGGCGACGAGCTGTGGATCTTCGCCTACGGCTCGTTGATCTGGAAACCGGTTTTCGAGCCGGAGGAAACCCGGCTCCCCGTGGCCCACGGCTGGCATCGCTCGTTCTGCATCCCGCTGCGGCGATGGCGCGGAACCCCATCCGGGCCGGGCCTGATGATGGCCTTGCAGCGCGGCGGCAACTGCAAGGGCGTCGCCTTCCGCGTCCGCCAGGAGGACCGGCTGGCGGCGTTGACCGAACTGCTGCGGCGCGAGGTGGACACCCCGGAGAACCTGCGCTTCGCCCGCTGGATCACCTGCATGATCGACGGGCGGAAGGTCCGGACGCTGTGCTTCTGGGTCGCGCCGACCGGGCGCTATGTCGTCGCCAAGCAATCCCTGGAACAGGTGGCCGAAACGCTGGCGCGCGCCTGCGGCCATGTAGGCTCCGGCGCCGAGTATCTGCGCAACACCGTCGCCCATCTCGAACAGCTCGGCATCCACGACCGCAACCTCTGGCGCCTTCAGGAGCTGGTGGCGCTCCGCCTTGGCGCGGAGGCCCCGGACCTGCGACCGCCGAGGGGCTCGGCCAAGGCCTAGACTGCCCGCAAGGCCCGATAACTACATACCAATCGCCTGTGGAAGCCGACTTGTCGCTTCAGTAGAAATTTGGGTATCCTCCACTACCGCGCGTGGTCACCGAGGGTCGAGAACCACCTGCGAGAGCGTGAGGTCTACCGGTGCCCAAAGCGATCCACCCAACCGACGCCTCCCTTGGCGCCTCGCACTCCCTGCCAACGGAAAGCGACGCCTTTGCCGGACGGCCCGACCCGAGCCGTGGCTTCCGGATCGGCGCCCCCAGCTTCGACTATTGCCTGACCGAGGCGTCGGCCGCCCTCGACGACGAGGCGTGCGACCATACCGCCGCGCTCTACTGGGCGAGCAAGGCGGTCGAAACATCGAGAAGCGACGCCGAGTGGGCAAAGGCGAAAATGGCCTGGGGCATCGCATCCTATCGCCCGGGCAACTTCACCGCCTCCATCGCCGCCTTCGACGACATCGTCGAGAAACTCTCGTCCTTCACCGACACCGATCGTCGCGGGCTCCACGCCGCCGCGCTGACCAACAAGGCGCTGGTGCTCGCCGCCTACAAGCGCGACGGCGAAGCGATCGCCGTCTGCGACGAAATCGTCGCCCGCTTCGGGACAGCCACCCAGTTGCCGCTGCGCGAACAGGTCGCCTGGGCGATGGGGTACAAAGCGGACGCGCTCAGCAAGCTTGAGCGCGACGATGAAGCCTTGGCAGTCTACGACGACATCATCGCCCGCTTCGGCAAGGCGGTGGAACTACCCCTGCGCGAGCGCGTCGCGCTGGCATTGTCGAAAAAGGCATACTCACTCTCCGAGCTCGGGCGCAAAGAGGAAGCGGTTGCCGTCTACGATGAGTTTCGCGCCCGCTTCGGCAACGCGACGGAATTCTCCCCGGAAAAATTCCTGGCGCAAGCGCTCGTCAACAACGCGGTCGCACTCGGTGAACTCGGGCGCCACAACGAGGAGATCGCCATTTACGACGATGTCCTCGCCCGTTGGGGCACGACGGACGAATCCTGGCTTGGTTGGATCGTCGCCCAGGCGCTCTTCAACAAGGAGATCACGCTCGCCGATATCGGGCGCGACGAAGAATCGATCGCCGTTTGCGACGACATGCTCGCCCGCTTCGGCGAGCAGACGGATTCCGCCCTACGCGATATCCTCGCCCAGGCCCTGGTAGACAAGGGAGTCATCCTCGCCGGACTCGATCGCAGCCCCGAAGCGATTGCAGTCTACGACGATATCCTCGCCCGGTTCGGAGCGGACGACGAGATCGGCCTGCGTCGACAGCTCGCCCGAGCCCTCTTCAACAAGGCGATCGCGCTCGGCACCCTCGGCCGCACCGATGAGGAAATCGCCGTCTACGACGACATGCTCGCCCGCTTCGGTGAGGAGACCGACGATACCTTGCGGAGTTGGGTCGTCGACAGCCTGGAGAACCGGGGGCTGACGCTCCAGGCATGGGGACGGACCGAAGAGGCGATTGCCTTCCTTGACGATCTGGCTGCGCGGTTCGCCCAGTCAGACGACATGCTCCGGCGCGAACAGGCCGCCGAGGCCTTGATAAAGAAGTCGGACCTGCTGACCCAAGCCGAGGACCAGATCGCCGTCTATGACGAGATCGTCCGCCGCTATGGCGCCGATACAGAGCTTTACCAACGTCAGAGAGTCGCCCTTACGCTTGTCCGCAAGGGAGGTGCACTCAATAAGCTCGGGCGCCACGACGATGCGCTCACCGCGTTCGACCATATGATCGATCGCTTCCACACCGAAACCGACAAGTTCTTGCGCCATGAGGTCGTCGGTGCGTTCTTGGGTAAGTTCGAGGCGCTCGAAAGCCTCGGTCGTCCGGGCGAAGCAAACCTTGTCCATGAGGAGTTGCTGGTCCGTCTGGCCGATGACGACGACCAGGAAATGCGCGAAATGGCGAACCGGATGCTTGCGGAGAGGCAGGAAGACCTCGATGAGAGCAAGCTGATCGAAAGCGCAAAATCCAGTTCAGCCACAACGGCCATCCCATCCATGCCGAAAGGCCTTGCCAGCCCCTTCGAAAAGAAGGCCGTTGCTGCCGAAACATCCGAACGCGAAGACGCTGCAAATGACCTCCTCTGCGAGGCCTACGACCTCGACGAACTCGGACAACACGGCAAAGCAATCGCCATCTACGACAAGATCGTAGCTCGCTTCGGAGCCGATACATCCGTGCGTGAAAAGGTCGCGGATGCCCTCATCGGCAAAGGAGACGCCCTTGAAGCGTTGGAGCGCTACGAAGAGGCCCTAGCGATCTACGACGCGGTCATTGTCCGTTTTGGCGCTGCGACCGATTTGCCCCTGCGCGAGAGGGTCGCCGAGGCGCTCGCCAACAAAGCGTTGGTTTTCAGCTACATGGAGCGAGGCGACGAAGCGCTCGCTGTCTACGATGAAATCATTGCACGCTTCGGCAAAGCTCCCGAGCAGTCGCTCCAGGAGTACGTAGACATAGCTCGCGCGGACGATGGCCGTATGCGCGCTGTGCCGGCCTCCAGCGACAAGTTTAGCGAGAGCATCCCCACACTCCCCGGTGCGCACCCCGATGAGCCCGACGTCGTCAAAGCCGCCCAGGCGCTTATTGACCAAGGGCGCGTTATGGACTCGCTCGGTGACAAGGAAGAAGCGGTCGCCACCTTCGACCGGGCGATCAGCAAGTTCGACGCGTTGGCCGATCAGCGTCTGCGCATCCATATCGCCCGGGCACTCGTCTACAAGGCGGGCGTGCTCTCCAGTCTCAAGCGTTATGACGAGGCCATCGCCATCTGCGACGACGTCGTTGCCCGCTTCCAGGCAGACAGCGACCTGCTCCTGCGCGAGAAAGTTGCCGTGGCCCTCCTTTGTAAGGGGCTCACATTCGGGAGGCTAGCAAGACACGATGAGGCAATCGCCGTCTACGGCGATGTCATGGCCCGGTTCGGCTCGGCCGGCGAACTGCCGCTTCGCACCCAGATCGCCAATGCCATTCTGTGTACCGGCCTTTCAACCATAGCGCTCGGCCGCCTCGACGATGCCAACGACATCTATGACAGCCTCGTCGACCGCTTTGGCGCCGAGCCGGACCTGCCGCTGCGCGACAACGTCGCCGATGCGCTGTTGAGCAAGGGAACCAACCTCGAAGAGATGGGCCGCGGCCACGAGGCCATCGCCGTTTATGACGGTGTTCTCGCCCGCTTCGGATCGGCGAGTGAAACATCGCTACGCCAAAAGGTCGCCGAAGCGCTGCTGCGCAAGGGCATATCGCTCACGGCCGTCGATCACCGCTACGATGCCATCGACGCCTTCGATGAAGTCGTGGCCCGCTTTGGCGGCGAGGAGGAGTTTTACTTTCGAGAGCGGGTGGCCAAGGCTCTCGGGTTCAAGGGAAAGCTACTCGTCGATCTCGGACGCACCGACGATGCGCTCGCCAGCTTCGACGAGCTCTATGAGCGCTGCGTCACGGCGGAAGAGCCCTCATTGCGCAAACTGACCATCATGGCGGCCGAGCTCAGGCGGAACATTCGCGAGACCCGTGGATCTCCCATCTACTGGTTCGTCACGAAGATGATGAAGCTGGGCGAGCGCCTGGAAGCGTTTTTCCGCAGAGGCCGGACGTAACCGATCCCAACGCCGCGACGAACGGCGACCCGCTCCGAACTGAGAGGCGAGCGATGGCACAGGTAATCACCGAATACTCCATCTTCATCGGCAGCCGGACCGGGCTTCAGGTTGAGCGCGACCAGATGCTCCTGGCCGTCTCGACCCTCGCCGGGAGCTTCGAGCAAGACGGCATCAGCCTGTCGTCAACCAACGAACAGACGGGTCTCGAAGAAGGACAGCCCCTGACGCCCGAGATCGAACGGAACCTTCGCCAAAGCGATTTCGCCGTGTTCCTGGTCGACGACCGCTGGAGCTCGTCCGATGAGGTCGGCCCCATGTCCGCCCTGTCGCAGCAATGGGCCCTTGCCGAGGAGCTCTACCGGACAAACAAGCTGGCCGGCATCGCCGTAGTGTTCGGCAAGGTCGCCGCCGACAGGCTGGCCGCGCCGGACGATCAGCTGAAGGTCGTTCTCGACTTCCGGCGCAAGATCGAGGCGGCGGGAAGATACCACGTCGGCGAATGGGCCTTGCTGGCGAGCCCCGCGAAAGCCGAGCGCGAGGCCCTTGAAACCTGGCTCAGGTCCCTGACCATCGACCTGCCCCGGCCCAGCTTTTCCGGGCTGCCGGCCAAGCAAAGCAGCAGCTTCAGGATCGGCGCCCCCAATGCCGACTACTGGATCGCCGAAGCCTGGGCCCATGTCGACGGCGATGTAGCCGATCGCGACACCGCCCTCTTTTGCGCCACCAACGCGGTGGAGACGGCGCGGGGCGACGTCGAAGAGGCCAAGGCGAGCAACGTCCTCGCCATCGCCCAGTTTCGCCTCGGCCACGCCGACGCGGCACTGGAGACGCTCGCCACCACGGCCGACACGTTGGCTGGAGCCTTTGGCGGCGACCGCCGCGAAGCACACGCCACGCTGCTCGCCAACAAGGGGCTGGTACTGGAAGCGCTGGGGCACGGCGACGAGGCAGTTGCCGTCTATGACGATATCGTCAGCCGGTTCGGCTCGGCCTACGAGCAGCCGGTGCGCGACATCGTCGCCAGGGCGCAGGCGGGCAAGCAAAGGGTGCTCGACGCGGCCAAGGCCGCTCCTGACGTTTCCACGCCCGAAGACGCGGCAGCGGATTTTCCCGAGCGCGAGTTGGAGGATGCGGTCCGCTCGCTTGCTGACCTTGTCGGAAAGTCTCGCCCATAGGCGGAAACAACGCTCCGGCTGTCATGCTGGCTGGAGTGCCGCGCCCAACCTTTGCTCCACCTTGATGAACCGCGAGCGGTACTCCGTCGGCGTCAGGCCCACCTTCTTGCGGAAATGGTGGCGCAGCGCGTGGGCGCTGCCGAAGCCGACGGCGGCAGCCACCCCCTCGATGGCGAGATCGTCGGAGGAGAGCAGGCTTTTCGCCGCCTCGACGCGCTCGGAAATCAGCCAGTCGCCGGGGCTGGCGCCGGTAGCCTCCTGGAAGCGGCGCAGGAAGGTGCGAAGGCTCATCCGGCACGCCTCAGCCATCGCCTCGGTGGTCCAGTCGCGGCCGAGCGTCTCGCGCATCCGGTCGAGCAGCGGCGCCACCTCGCCGGTGGGGCGGGCCGGCACCGGTCGTTCGAGGAACTGCGCCTGCCCGCCGGAGCGATGGGCCGGCACCACCAGCCGCCGCGCCACCGAGTTGGCGGCCTCCGCTCCGAAATCCCGCCGCACGATTTCGATCAGGAGGTCGATGCCCGCCGCGCTGCCGGCCGAGGTGAACACGCCGTCATGCTCGCGATAGAGCGAGGCGGCATCGACCGTCACCGCCGGAAAGCGCCGCTGCAACGCCTCCGCATAGCGCCAGTGGGTGGAAACGGTGCCGCCGTCGAGAAGGCCGGTCGCCGCCAGCACGAAGGCGCCCGAGCAGATCGAGACGAGCCGCGCGCCGCGCGCATGCGCCGCCCTGAGCCGTTCGCATAGCGCCTCCGGCACCGGCACGTCGGAGCCCTTCCAGCCGGGCACGACGATGATGTCGGCCTGATCGATCGCCTCCGGCCCCTCGTCGGGCATGATGGTGAAACCGCCATGCGCCCGGAGCGGGCCGGGCTCGATGGCCGCGCTCAGGAAGCGATACCAGCCCGGGCCCATCTCGGGCCGATAGAGGCCGAACACCTCGGAGACGATGCCGAACTCGAAGGTGCAGAGCCCGTCGTAGAGCAGCGCGACGGCGAGCGGTCCCTGGGGTGACATGCGGGTGGCAGCGTTTGGCATGATGTTTACGTACATTGTCATCCGCGCCAATTGCAAGCCCGGCGCTTCGGCGGCACGATCTCCCTGCCAACCCAATGGAGAGCCCGATGACATCAGCGGTCACCGCCATCCCCGCCGCGCCGAGCGACGTCGCCCGCGAGCACTTCGCCGCCGAGTTCACCTTCGAGACCGACTGCTACGACGTGCACGACGCCCTAGCCAAAGGCGCCGACTTCGTGCTCCTGGACGTGCGCGGCCCTGCCCTCTACGCCAAGGGTCACGTGCCCGGCGCCATCAACCTGCCGCACGGCAAGATCATCCGCTCCAAGCTGGCGGAGTGGCCGGAGGAGACGCTGTTCGTCACCTATTGCGCCGGCCCCCACTGCAACGGCGCCGCCCGCGGCGCCCTCCGCCTCGCCGACCTCGGCCGCCCCGTCAAGATCATGGCCGGCGGCCTCACCGGCTGGATCGACGAAGGCTTCGAGCTGGAAACCGCTGACTCTTAATCAGCTGGCCGTCAGGCTTTCCTGACGGCCAACCGGATTGTCATGCCTTGCTCGGAGCAAGGAGCCTGAGGGCGTTCATGGTCACCAGAACCGTGGCGCCGGTGTCGGCCAGGATGGCCGGCCAGAGGCCGGTGATGCCGATGATGGTGGTGACCAGGAACACCGCCTTGAGGCCGATGGCGATGGTGATGTTCTGGCCGATATTCGACATGGTGCGCCTCGACAGGGCGATCATGTCGGCGATGTCGGCGACGCGGCCGTGCAGGCTGGCGGCGTCGGCCGTTTCCAGCGCCACGTCGGTGCCGCCGCCCATGGCGATGCCGACGTCGGCGGCGGCAAGCGCCGGGGCGTCGTTGATGCCGTCGCCCACCTTGGCCACCTTGAGGCCCTGCGCCTTGAGTTCGCCGACGATGCGCTGCTTGTCCTCTGGCAGCAGCTCGGCCCGCACCTCGATGCCCAGCTGCCGGCCGATCGCCTCGGCGGTGCGGCGGTTGTCGCCGGTCAGCATCACCGTGCGGATGCCGTGGGCGGCCAGCGCCTTGAGGCCGGCCGCCGCATCGGCGCGCGGCTCGTCGCGCATGGCGAGGATGCCGGCCACCGCGTTGCCCGTCACCAGCACCGACACGGTCTTGCCCTCGTCGTTGAAGGCGGCGATGCGCTTGGACTGCTCGTCGCTGAGGGCAACCCGCTCGGCCGCCGCCTTGGGCGAGGCCAGCAGGATCTCGGCGCCTTCGACGACGCCGGTCACGCCCTTGCCGCCCAGCGCCTTGGCGTCGTCGGCCGGCGGCACGTCGGTGCCGTCCTTGGCGGCGCGGTCGAGGATCGCCTTGGCCAGCGGATGGCTGGAGCCGGTCTCCAGCGCGGCGGCGAGGCGCACCACCTCGGCCTCCGGCCGGCCGTAGGCGACGACGTCGGTCACCACCGGCTTGCCCTCGGTCAGCGTGCCCGTCTTGTCGAGTGCGACGGCCGTCACCTTGCCGATGGTCTCCAGCACGGCGCCGCCCTTCAAGAGCAGGCCGCGCCGGGCGCCCGACGACAGCGACGCGGCGATGGCGGCCGGCGTCGAGATGACCAGCGCGCAGGGGCAGCCGATCAACAGGATGGCGAGGCCCTTGTAGATCCATTCGCCCCAGGCGCCGCCGAACAGCAGCGGCGGCACGATGGCGACCAGCGCGCCGACGGCGACGACCCCCGGCGTGTAGTAGCGCGAGAAGCGATCGATGAAGCGCTCGGTCGGCGCCTTGGATTCCTGCGCCTCCTCGACCAGCTTGACCACCCGGGCGATGGTGTTGTCGGCCGCCGCCGCCGTCACCTTGACGCGCAGCGCCGCCTCGCCGTTCACCGTGCCGGCGTAGACGGTGGCGTCGACGCCCTTGCGCACCGGCGTGCTCTCACCGGTCACCGGCGCCTCGTCGACCGAGCTTTCGCCGGAGACGATGGTGCCGTCGGCGGGAATGCGGTCGCCGGGGCGGACCAGGATGACGGCCCCGACGGCGAGGCTCTCGGCCGGCACCTCGCGCGTCTTGCCGCCCTCTTCGATGAGCGCCGTCTTCGGCACAAGGCTGGCGAGCGACTGGATGCTCGCCCTGGCACGACCGGCCGCCACGCCTTCCAAGAGTTCGCCGATCAGGAACAGGAAGACGACGGCCGCCGCCTCCTCGCTGGCGCCGATGATCACCGCGCCGACGGCGGCGATGGTCATCAGCATCTCGATGGAAAACGGCGTGCCGACCAGCGCGGCCATGATGGCGCGGCGGGCGATCGGCACCAGCCCGACCAGCATCGCCACCGCGAAGATCCAGGTTTCATAGGCGGGGAAGAGATGCCCGAGGCCCCAGGCCACGGCCACCGCGAGGCCGGCCATGATGGTGAGCCGCCCCTTGGCCGACTTCCACCACGGGCCGGTCATCGGGCCATGGTCGTGCCCATGCAGGCCCGGCACCTCATCGGCGGCGTCGTGGGCGTGGCCCTTGTGGTCATGAGCCTTGTGGTCGTGGGCTGCGTGGTCATGCCCCGAATGGTCGTGATCGTGCCCCGCGTGGTCGTGTCCCGCATGGTCGTGCCCTGCGTGGTCATGATCGTGTCCCGCGTGGTCGTGCCCCGCGTGGTCATGATCATGGTCGTGGTGGCAGCAGCCGCAGGCCTTCTCTTCCGCCTCGCCCCCGGAGGCGGGCTTGGGAGCGGCGGGCGCCAGCGGGCTGATCTGATAGCCGAGGCTGGTGACGCGCTTGGCGATGGCCGGCGCCAGGGTTTCGTCGCCGTTGTGGCGCACGGTCATCGTGCCGGCCGTCACCGACACCGAAACGTCCTCGACGCCCGGCAGCCGGCGCACCGCCGTATCGATCTTCTGCGCGCAGGAGGCGCAATCCATGCCGCCGACGCGGTATCGATCCTGCTGCGTTGCCTCAGTCATGACATCACTCCGATTCCGGTTATCGGAGTGCTACAACCTCTAGCGACTAGAGGAGCAAGACCCTTTTTTGAGGGGGCGGCGGGGCGCCTCTCAGCTGTTGCCGGCGGCCGTCAGCCGGGCCGGCAGGTCGGGGGTGTAGGGGTCGGCAAGCGCCGCGTCGGGCTGACTGACCGGGGTCTTTTCCGAGGTCATCTTGGAAAGCCGCGAGGCGCCCTTGTCCTGCAGGATGGCGCGGAAGGCCGGGTGCATGCCGCCGTCGACATAGCTCATGGCCGGCATGGCCGGGTTGGCGGCGGCGATGGCGGCGGCGGCCGCGTCGTCCTTGGCGGCCTTGGCGGCGACGGCGGCGGTGAGCGTCGCGTCCGTCTGGAGCGGCGGACAGGGCTGAAGCGGATCGACGGAGGCGTCGATGTTGCTCGCGTTGAACACGTAGCGGCCGCCGCAATAGCCCACCTGGGGCGCCTTGCGCGTCAGCTCGAAGGCGTCGCTGCCTTCCTTGAGGTTGCGCCAGAACGGCATGTTGGGGTTGTTGCGGTGGAGCGCCAGGTTGGCTGGCGTCATGCGGAAGGGCAGCGCCTCCACCTGGAAGGCCGGCTGGCCGCCCCGGAAGGCTTCGCGCGCCACGGCGTAGATCTCGAAGGCGGCGTTGTCGGTCACCGCGTAGCAGCCGCGCGACGAGCAGGCGCCGTGGATCATCAGCGCCGAGCCCTCATAGCCGAGCGCCGCCTCCAGCCGGTTGGGGAAGCCGAGGTTGAAGGACAGGTAGTAGCGGCTGTCCGGGTTCATCTGCGACCGGGCGACGGAGTAGAAACCCTCCGGCGTCTGGCGGTCGCCTTCCGTCGTCTTCGGCCCCAGCTTTCCCGACCAGCGACAGATCGGATAGGTCTTCAGCAAGGCATAGCGGCCGGTGCGGTCCATCTTCCACAGTTCGAGCTCGCTCTCCTGCTTGAACACGCGGATCAGGATGGGCGCGGCGGCGCCGAGCCCCTTGGCGTTCATCTCCGACAGCAGCTTGCCGGGGATCGGCCGTTCCGACCGCTTGAGGTCGTCGCCGAACAGGGCGCAGCCCGAGAGGGCCGCCGTGGTGAGAAGAACAAACGCGACCGAACGCAAATTCACCGAACAAGCCTTTCGTCAGGCCGGGCGCCAGCCGGCGCCCGTGACGGACGCGCTAGCGCATCCCGCTGTGATTTGGCAACCGGCTTCGCCACGGCATGGGCAGGCCGGTTGCCTTATACCGCTTCGGTCGGGTTTCGACGCTCCCGCGAAATCCGGCAGAAGCGGAAGCGCCCGACCGGGCGCCGGCCGGTCAGGCCGAAACCCGCTTGAGCCGGACCTGTCCGGCTCAAGCGGAAGAAATGTAGATCAAGCAGCCTCGCAGGGCCGGATGAGTTGGAGCGCCTCGGCCATGTCTTCGGCGGCGGCCGAGAGGTCGTATTTCGACTGCATGGTCATGAACCATTGCGGATCGAAGGCAAGGTAGCGGCCGAGCCGGAGGGCGATGCTGGCCGACATTGCCTGCCGGCCGTTGCAGATCTCGCCCATCAGGCTGCTGGAGACGCCGATCGCCTCGGCCAGAGCCTGGACCGAGATGCCCATCGGCCTGAGGAACTCTTCGCTGAGGACGATGCCGGGGTGCAGCGACATATCGCGTGGCATGGTCGTGGCCTCCTGAGGGGGCGTCGATGACGGGATATAGGGGCGCTTAGCGCCTGGCTCGAAACTCGCTGGGGTGCGGCAGATGGCGATGCTTTCGAGAACCGGAGCGGAGCGAACTTGAGGTTCGTGAGCACCGGAAGCGCAGAAAGCGAAGCCAAGGCATTCGTCCGAAAAGTTGCAGACTTTTCGGATCAGGCGAATGCCAGTGATGCCCGCCCCAGTAGAGTATCGGGTCAGGCGATCAAACCTTCAGACTGGCGCGGATAGCCTCGGCGATCTTCTCCGAGCGGGTGACGCCGCTCGCCCTGGCGGCGCGATCCAGCGCGGCCAGAAGGTGCTCGTTGAGGCTGAGCTGCACCGGCACCGACTTGCCCGGCATGTCCACTGGCACGGCGGCGATGATCGCCTCGTTCAGCTCCTGGGTGCGGCGGATGTCGTCGAGCGTGCGCAGGATCGGCATCTTCTGCTCGTCGAGGTTCTTGACGTGGGCGGCCAGCGCCACGGCGGCCCGGGCGATCGCGTCGTTGAGGTTGGTGGCCGCCGAGTGGCAATCGGGGAAGTCCGGGAAAGACACGCCAAAACTGCGGTTGTCTTCTTCATGAATGAGCGCAACGGCGTAGGCCATATGAGCCTCCTGGCTCCGGTGTCAGAACGAGAGGGAAGGTCCCCGAAGGGAAAGGGTCCAGGCACGAGGAGCCATTTGAGTGGGCTCCCTCGCCAGCCGAGGACCTCGGACCGATAACGGCGCGCCTTGCATCGGCCCGAGACGGTTAACGGTCGCAAAAGATGGTAAACGAAATCTTAACATGAGGCGAGAGGTCATTTATTTCACGTACCCCGTCTCATCGCCTCCCCGCCCGTGTGGCCCGCCGCCTTGAGCACCAGCGCGATCTGCGCCGCAGCAATCGACTGGAGATTCGGACGCGGCGTTCCGGCCCGCGCCCTGAGAGCCAGGCTGTGCTGAAGGGCCGCCAGCATCGTCGAAAGGCCGTGCACGTCGGCCCCGGCCGCGATCTCCCCGGCCTCAGCCGCCATGGTCATCCGCTTGAGAAACAAGGCATCCGTCTTGCCGACGGACGCCGCCAGCTCCGCCCCGATCACCGGATCGGCCGCCGCCTCGCCAGAGATGACGCTGAGCACCGGGCAGCCGAGCGGTTCGCCCTCGCGCGAGAAATAGGCGTCGATGATCGCCCGGAAATAGTCGTCGAGGCCCTTTGAGAGCGACGGCTCCTCGAACAGGGCATGCCGCCGCCGCGCGGCCGACTGCTCGGAATATTGCCGGACGGCGCTGCGGTAGATCTCGAACTTGTTGCCGAAGGCGGCATAGAGGCTCGGCCGCGCCATCCCGGTCGCTTCCGACAGGTGGTCGAGCGAGGTGGCGGTGTAGCCGCGCCGGTGGAACTCGCCGAGGGCGGCGGTCAGCGCCTCCTCGGGATCATAGGCGCGAGGCCGGCCACGGCTGGGTTTAGCTGTCATTTTGTACCGCTTCGCAAAAAATTAATCGACGCCCCATTTTATGCGACCTAGTATGAAATTGTGAGAGGAAAAATGGAGAGTGACATGGCTGACAAAATTCGCATCGGCATCAATGGCTTCGGCCGCATCGGCCGCATGGTGTTCCGCGCCGCGCGGACGCGCGACGACATCGAGGTGGTGGCGGTGAACGATCTCCTGCCCATCGACCACCTCGCCTATCTCCTGAAATACGACAGCGTGCACGGCGCCTTCCCCGGCACGGTGGAAACGGCGGCCGGCGCCCTCATCGTCGACGGCCGGAAGATTGCCGCCTTCGAGGAGAAGGACCCGGCCGCGATCGCCTGGGCCGATGCCGGCGTCGACCTGGTGATCGAGTCGACCGGACGTTTCCTCACCCTCGACAGCACCGAGGGACACATCAAGGCCGGCGCCAAAAAGGTGGTGATATCGGGCCCACCCACCGACAAGACGCCGGTGTTCGTCATGGGCGTCAACGCCGACGCCTATGCCGGCGAGACCATCGTCTCCAACGCCTCCTGCACCACCAACTGCGTGGCGCCGCTCGCCAAGCTGATGGACGACCTCTACGGCCTCGAAGAGGCGCTGATGCTGACCGTCCACGCAGTCACCGCCAGCCAGAACCCGGTCGACGGCGTGGCGCGCAAGGATTGGCGCTTCGGGCGCGGCATCCTCAATAACATCATCCCCGCCACCACCGGCGCGGCGCGCATGGTCGGCAAGGTCATTCCGACGCTGAACGGCCGCATCAACGGCATGGCGGTGCGCGTGCCGGTGGCCGACGTGTCGATGGTCGACCTCACCTGCCGCCTGCGCACCAAGGTCTCCTACGCCGAGATCTGCGAGGCCATCCGCGAAGCCTCGGCCGGCGCCTATCACGGCGTCCTCGAATACTGCGACGACGCCGTCGTCTCCACCGACCTCAGGGGCAACCCCCACAGCTCAATCTTCGACGCCAAGGCCGGCATGCAGACCTCCGAGGGCCTGACCAAGCTGATCGCCTGGTACGACAACGAGTGGGGCTACTCCTGCCGCTGCCTCGATCTGGCAGCGCACATGATGAAGTAAGGACAGATATGGGGCGGGCTTCCTCATCAAGAGGGAGCTCGATCCCACCGCCTCGCCCTATGCGTCCTGAGATCCACCTTGAATTCGCGCGCGAACTCAAGGTGGATCTCAGGACGAGAGGGGAGCGAGGGCGGTATCAAGCTCCCTTGTGTTGCTGGAGCGCTATATCGACGTCGAGTTTCATCCTGCCTGAGGTCCTCGCCTGCGCAAGGATGACAATTTATATAGAGGAATCAGTTGGATAATCCGCGATCCACCATGAGGAGCGCATCGTGCTGCCTTATACGGAGGGGGAAACCTCAGAGGTGAGGCAATACGCTCTATCCCATTGTTCCATATCTATAAATCTGTCACCCTTGCGCAGGCGAGGGCCTCAGGCAGAACGGGGCGCAACGCGGATATAAGGCTCCGAGTATGTGAGACTCCAAGGGCCTGAGCCGAATTCCTCTGGGCTGCGGCAGGTGGCCATCGGGTCGAGAACGTCAAGCGTCCCCAAATCCAAGCCATCCGCTCGAAGAGTTGCAGACCCTGGGGATCGGGGGGATGCCCACTTCCGTAGAAGGCTCGCTCTGGCCTTGAGGCTGAGGCTCGACCTCGATGAGGCGAAGCTGGCCACTTGGTATGACGATGATCGCCGCCTTTCATTCTGCTGCCTCGATATGACAGCATAAACGGGCTCCACAGACACCCGAAACCCCAGATAAAAGACACATTCGCAGCGCGCAACAAGGTGGGCTGATCGGAAGACACACAACTATGATGACATAATTTGGCAGCATTAGACGGTAGCATAATCTCCATCAATTCAGGAGGCAAACCGATGTATGTCGTCATGGGAGCAACCGGAAATGTCGGCGGAGCGGTCGCCGACGCGCTGCTGGCCAAGGGAGAGGCGGTGACCGTGCTCACCCGCCAGCCCGAACGCGCTTCGATCTGGCGAGACAAGGGGGCACGGATCGTTCAGGCCGACGCCGAAGATACCGCCTCGCTCAAAGCGGCCTTCCGCACCGGAAAGCGGGCCTTCCTACTCAATCCTCCCGCCGACTTGACCGGCGACACCGACAGCACCGAACGCCGGACCATCGCCAACATTCTGGACGCGCTCGATGGTTCAGGGCTGGAAAAGGTCGTCGCGGCATCGACCTATGGCGCGCAACCCGGCGAGGGCATCGGCGACCTGTCGACCCTCTGGGAGCTGGAGGAAGGCTTGCGCCGGCAGTCCATTCCCGCCGCGATCAACCGTGGCGCCTACTACATGACCAACTGGACCGGCCTTGCCGAAGGCGTCCGTCACTCAGGCAAGCTCCAGAGCATGTTCCCGGCCGACATGCCCATCCCCATGGTCTCGCCGCGCGACCTTGGCGAGGCGGCCGCCGACCGGCTCGTCAGCCCGCTGGGGGATGTCGGCGTCGTCTACGTCGAAGGCCCCGAGTTGTACACGCCAAGCGACGTGGCCGACGCCTTCGCCGACGCCCTCGGCAGGGAGATCGGATTGGAGGTGACGGACCGCGACCGCTGGGAGGAAACCTTCAGAAGCCTGGGCTTCTCCGGCGTGGCGGCGCGCTCCTACGCCAGGATGACCGCCGCCATCGTGGACAGCGACTTCGACAGACAGCAAGCGCCCCGCCGCGGCAAGGTCACCCTCTCGGAGTTCGTCTCGTCCGTCCTTGCAGCTTGAACGCGGGGGATGGCAGAGAGCCCGATCCCACACTCGCCGCCCTTTCCGGCCCGAGATCCTCTGCCTTCGCAGAGGAGGACAGATTTATATAGGCGAAACAGCACACTGGCTCGCCCCCCTAATTATCAAGCTGTCCTCCTCTGCGAAGGCAGAGGATCTCGGGCAGAACCAGGCGCAACGCCGCCATCGGGCTCCCGTATGAAGGGCTCCAAGGGACTGAGCCGAAATTCGCTGGGGTGCGGCAGATGGCGACGAGCGCGAGAACCGGAGCGGAGCGGACTTAAGGTCCGTGAGCACCGGAAGCGCAGAAGACTAAGCCAAGGGCATCCGCCCGAAAAGTTGCAGGCTTTTCGGGCCAAGCGGATGCCCAGAGATGCCCGCCCCAGTAGAATTTCGGTCAGTCCCGCCGTCAGTCCCGGCTGTAGTAGCTCATGAACACATCGAGCCCATTGTCGACGATGCGCCGCGCTTCTTCCGGCGACGGCCGCAGAGCGGCGCCGAACAGCGACTTCTTCATCACCTCGGAGGTGCACAGCGCGATGAAGTGGTGGGCGGCGACGGTGGGGTCGCAGGGTCTGAGGCGGCCGTCGGCCACGGCGGTGCCGAACACCTCGGTCAGCCGCGTCGTGCCGCGTTCGGCGCCGGCGCGGAAGAACATGGCGCCGACGGCGGGGAACTTCTCCACCGCGCCCACCACCATGCGGATGGACGACATGTGGTTCTCGCCGGTGAGCAACTCGTTGAAGCTGATGGCGAAGGCCCGGAGATTGTCGCGGAAGCTTTCGGCCGTCGGCTGGAAGGCGTCGAGCGCGGCGGCCAGTTCCTGCTTCTCGTCGGTGATCAGTTGCTCGAACAGCTCGTCCTTGTTGGTGAAGTAGACGTAGAGCGTGCCCTTGGAGACGCCGGCCGCCTTGGCGATGGCGTCCATCGAGGCGCCCTCGTAGCCCTTGGCGCGGAACACCTCGCGGGCGCCATCGAGGATCTGCCGCCGTTTCTCGCTGTCCTGCCCTTCACCACCGGCCGTCGATCCGCCGGCCTGCGCCGCTACCTTGCTCATCCACCCCTGCCCTCGCGGCGTTCGCGCACCCGCGCTGATCATTGTCGGCATTTGCGGCCCTGAGGCCAGCCTGCCTTTTGGCGATCGACGTTCACGGAAATCCGGAGCGACGATCACGTTTTGCGGAGACTGCCCCCGAAAGGGCCAAATCGTCAACCAAGAGCCAATACTGCAATTGACCGAACGGTTCGGTCATGAGATAACACCTTTGACGCATAGGAACAACACTTAAGACTTTAGTCGCGGGACGCAGTCGCCCGGCGCCGTCCGCCCAGCGGACAGATGGAGATTTCAATGGCCAAGCGCGAAGCGAACGCCGCTCACGAGAGCGACGGCTCGGAAGCCACTGTCACTCAGATCCGCCCGGCCGCCGAGGCTGCGCCCAAGCACATCGGCGAGGCGCCGCACCATGAGGCGGCGGCCGCACCCGCGGCCCAGCCGAAGAAGAAGCGCGGCATCACGGGTCGCCTGGTTCTGGTCGCCCTTCTCGGCGCGGCCGCCTGGTTCGGCGGCAATGCCGGCTATGCCTGGTGGACCGACGGCCGCTTCCTGGTCTCCACCGACGACGCCTATGTGGCCGCCGACATCACCACCCTGGCCGCCAAGGCCTCCGGCTACGTCACCGAGGTGATGGTGGCCGACAATCAGGCGGTGAAGAAGGGCGACGTCATCGCCCGTGTCGACAGCGGCGACTACGCGCTGGCCGTCGCTCAGGCCGAGAACGCGCTCACCGGCAACCTCGCCACCATCGCCCGCATCGACAAGCAGATCGCCGCCGGCGAGGCGCAGGTGGCCCAGGCCAAGGCCGGCGTCGCCTCGGCGCAGGCGAGCCTGGAATCCAAGGACATCAACTTCAGCCGACAGACCACGCTGGTCACCAACAAGGTGTCGGCCCAGTCGCAGCTCGACGACGCCCGCACCGACCGCGACGCCGCCCGCGCCACCGTGGCCTCCGCCGAGGCGGCGGTCGCCGTGGCCGAGGCCAACATCGAGGTGCTGAAGGCGCAGAAGGCCGAGGCGGAAGCCACCGGCAAGACGCTGCAGACCGCCCTCGACAAGGCCAACCGCGACCTCTCCTTCACCGAGATCCGCGCCCCGATCGACGGCGTCGTCGGCAACAAGGCCTTCGAGGTCGGCACCTACGTGACGCCCGGCCAGCAGCTCGCCTCGCTGGTCGCCAGCGGCAGCGCCCACATCGAGGCCAACTACAAGGAAACGCAGCTCGCCAAGCTCGTCCCCGGCGAGACCGTGCGCATCACAGTTGACGCCCTCGGCGAGGAGGAAACCATCCTCGGCAAGGTCGAGAGCCTGTCGCCGGCCACCGGCTCGGTGTTCAGCCTCCTGCCGGCCAACAACGCCACCGGCAACTTCACCAAGGTGGTGCAGCGCCTGCCCGTGCGCATCGCGGTGCCCGACGACGTGGCGCTGAGCGGCAAGCTCCGCCCCGGCCTCTCCGTCGTGGTTGCCGCCGACCCGCGCACCGCGCCGACCGCCACCCAGACGGCCGCCGTCGTTCCGGCCAGTTGATATCCCGCGCGCCGGCCCAGCCAGGCCGGCCGCCCACCTTTCTCTCCTGATCCGACCGGCTTGTGCGGGGGAACGCCCCCCGCGCACCCTCGGCCGATAGCCATCGGTCCTCCCATGTCCGCCATTGCCCAAGCCGGTGCCGGCCCCACGTTCACCACCCGCCGGCTGTTCACCTTCATCTGCATGGTGTTCGGCATGTTCATGGCGATCCTGGACATCCAGATCGTCTCGGCGTCGCTCAGCGAGATCCAGGCCGGCTTAGGTGCCGCCAACGACGAGATCTCCTGGGTGCAGACCTCCTATCTGATCGCCGAAGTGATCATGATCCCACTGTCGGGCTACCTGTCGCGCATGATCTCGACACGCTGGATGTTCGTCATCGCTGCCGGCGGCTTCACCTTCGCCTCGATGATGTGCGCCTTCGCCTCCTCGATCAACGAGATGATCCTGTGGCGCGCCGTGCAGGGCTTCATCGGCGGTGGCATGATCCCCACCGTGTTCGCCTCGGCCTACACCATCTTCCCGCGCGAGAAGATGGGACTGGTGACGCCGATCATCGGCCTCGTCGCCACGCTGGCGCCGACCATCGGCCCGACGGCCGGCGGCTACCTCACCGAGCTGTTCTCCTGGCATTGGCTGTTCCTGGTCAACATCATCCCCGGCATCTTCGTCACGGTGACCAGCTACTTCCTGATCGACTTCGACGAGCCCGACTTCAGCCTGTTCAAGGTGTTCGACTGGTGGGGCCTCGCCGCCATGGCCGCCTTCCTCGGCTCCATGGAATACGTGCTGGAGGAAGGCCCCAGCAAGGACTGGCTGGCCGACGAGCGCATCGCCGTCCTCACCGGCGTCATGGTGATCGGCGGCATCGTCTTTTTCTTCCGCGCGCTGACCCGCGACAATCCGATCGTCGACCTCAAGGCCTTCGCCAACCGCAACTTCGCCTTCGGCAGCGCCTTCTCCTTCTGCCTCGGCATCGGCCTCTACGGCCTCACCTATCTCTACCCGGTCTATCTCGCCCGCATCCGTGGCTTCTCGGCGTTGCAGATCGGCGAGACCATGTTCGTCTCCGGCGTCGCCATGCTGTTCACCGCGCCGATCGCCGGCCGCCTGTCCGCCAAGCTCGACCCGCGCGTCATGATGGGCATCGGCTTTGCCGGCATCGCCATCGCCACGTATCTCTCCACCGGCTTCACCGCCGACTGGGACTTCTGGGAGCTGTTCTGGCCGCAGGTGTTCCGTGGCGTGTTCATGATGATCTGCATGATCCCCATCAACAACATCGCGCTCGGCACGCTGCCGCCGGCCGAGATGAAGAACGCCTCGGGCCTGTTCAACCTCACCCGCAACCTCGGCGGCGCCGTCGGTCTGGCCCTGATCAATCAGATCATGACCAACCGCACCGACCTGCACTTCGACCGGCTGCGCGAGGCCGTCAACATCACCAGCTCCACCGCCATGTCGACCATCGCCGGCATGGAGCACAGCCTGTCGGAACTCGGCAGCAACGCCCGCCTCGCCGCCATCTCCCGCCTGACCGGCCTCGCCCAGCAGCAATCCTCGGTGATGGCCTTCAACGACATCTTCCTGATCCTGACCGCCCTGTTCCTCGTGCTGGTCGTCGCCCTGCCCATGGTCAAGAAGCCGGCAGCACAGCGAGGCGGCGGCGGGGGGCATTGAGATACCCTCACCGAGGAGTCGTAGGGATTTACGATATCTGTCGCCCATCGTAGATTGCTCCCAACGGCCCGCTTGTCGGGAAAAGCGAGGGCGCTTGGGTGAAGATCGACCACTGCAATCAGCAATACGATCTCTCCCATTTAAACGGGTGCGTGCTCAAGATGGGAGCCTGGATCGGCGAGAAGAAACAGCCCGTCCAAGCGGAAGTCGAGATCAGATACTCATGCCATTGCTATACCGTGGGATCGTCCATGATCCCACCTGCGAAGATGTGGAGCATCCGCGAGAAGAAAGAATGGCGCGTTTTCAACATTCAGCGTCACACCCTTTCGATCTTTCTTCCTCAGATCATTCAGACCCTCGTTCACCAACCCAACAAGCAAATCCAGAAGGTATCGGGGCGACACAACTTCAAGATATTCCAGGTCGGCCTGCGTGAACTCAAGTCGGGTGAAAAATACTACGCCTTCTTCAAACTGGAGCAAACCAACAGGCAAGGAACCCCAGGGTTTCATCAGATCAAGCTGTCGGTTGAGAGCGCCTACCCGAAGGACAACATCGTCGCGGGTGACTGGAAGCCTCCATTTGGAAAGGCTGTCGAGGAAATACTTGGCTTAAGATAACGCAAAAGCCGGAACGGCGAACCATTCCGGCTTTAACGACCCGGCGCAACCAAGGCATAAGCCCCACCGCCCTAGGCAAGTGCTTGGTCAGAAGACCAAGGGTATCGTTACCATTTCCGAGCAAGCCCGGCGAAGCCGATCTGCAACGACATTGCAAATATGGTTGTATCACCGCCGAATGTCAACGTAATGGCCTTCAACGCGGCTTCAATGCTTCGCACTCGGCGGCATCCCCAACAGGACGCAATCGCCCGCCTAAACCTCCCCCAGGAACCGTAGCGCCCGGGTCCATGTCTCCTCGGTTGCGAGGCGGTGGTGGTCGGGGAGGCTGGGGTCGGTGTAGAAGTGGCCGGCGCCGGGGTAGATGTGCAGCTCGGCGGACATGCCGGCGAGTTCGGCCGACATCTGCCAGCGCCTCAGGTCCTCCGGCGGCCAGAAATCGTCGTGTTCGCCGACGTGCAACTGCGCCCGGAGCCCCTTGAGGTTCATGCCTTTCGGGATGTCGGCCGGCGCGTGCAGCAGCAGAATGCCGGCCGTCTCCGGCCGCTCGGGCCAGACGGAAGCCACCACGCCGCAGCCCATGGAGAAGCCGGCGAGAACCGTGGCGGCGGGAAGGTCGCCGAGGGCCGCCTGGGCCCGCTCGCAGATGGTGTCCCAGCCGATCTCCTCCACGAGCCGCATGCCCCGGTCGACGGTGTCGGCGGTTGCCCCCGCGAACAGGTCGGGCACCGAGACGCTGTGGCCGGCCGCGCGCATCCTGTCGGCGGCGACAAGCTCCACCGGCCTGAGGCCGAGAACCGAATGGAAGAGAACCACCGAAGCCATCGCCTGCCCTCCCCGCTTCGGCCCGAGCGCGGCGAGAGCCCGTGCGCAGGCCAGGAAGCTGTCACGCAAGTCTGCATGCCGGCCGGTGTTTGTCCATGCAGCGTTCGGTCAGGTCGGGACGGGCAGACCGCCCCGGCAATCGCCGGGGATCGCGCCGCGACCGGGCGCCCTGACGACCTCCGCCGCTGGCCCCACGCATGTCGGGCATTCCGACAGGTCTGCGCCTAGCCTCGTGGCCAACAGGAAGAACCTGAACGAGCGCCGCCACTTTTATATCGATAAAATCGCGAACCGAAGAGAATAACAGCCATAAGTCGCAGACATCAACGACTCGTTAACTTGTTTATTCTTGCCGATGACACCGGAAATGAAAATTTTTCATTATCCATAAATAAACATCGGCAATCATCCCCGCGATCATCATCGCTCCGTGCGAATAGGGGGATCAATTGTCATACGCCAACCTTTCCATCATGGCTAAAGTGATCAGCCTTTTGATGATGCTCGGTTTGGGAGCGCTGCTCGGAGCAGGCTACGCCGGCTACAACATGATCAAGATCGATGGCGACTACAGCCATCTCATCGCCGGTCCGATGGACGCCTCGGTCAGCATGGTGCGCGCCTCGCGCCGGGTATCCGAAACCAAAGCCACCATGTACTGGAACGCAGCGGCCACCTCGGCCGAGGAAAACGCCGACGCCGGCAAGGCGCGCGACGACGCGCTGAACAACTTCAACAGCTACATCGACAAGGCACTGGCCAGCGCCCCCGATCAGTTCAAGGGTGACATCGAGACGTATCGCACCTCTCTGCAGGCAGCGATGAGCGGCGTGTGCGGCGACGTCGCCAAGATGTCGAACTCCACCGACCCGGCCGAGAACGCCAAGGCGCTCGCCAAGCTCAACGCCGAGTGCCGGCCGCTTCTCGACCAGATCCAGGACGGCGCCACCAAGCTCAACAACGCCATCCTGGCCGACGTCGATGCGCGCAACAACCAGAACACCGCCGATTCCTGGTCGGCGGTCTGGACGACCCTGATCGTCATCGGCTCCATCACCGCCGTGGTGATCGGCCTTGCCGCCTGGCTGCTGCGCAGCGGCGTGACGGCGCCCGTCGGCAAGCTCATCGAAGCGATGAAGTCGATGCAGTCGGGCCATTACGACGTGTCCATCCTCGGTCTCGGCCGCAAGGACGAAGTCGGCGCCATCGCCGGCAGCCTCGAATCCTTCCGTCTCAGCCTGATCGACGCCGAGAAGGCCCGCAAGGCGCAGGAAGCGGCCAAGGCGGCCGACGACGCGGCCATCCGCAAGCGGGCCTCGCTGGCGGAAAGCTTCGTCGCCCGCATGGAGGCGCTGGCGGTCGGCTTCGGCAAGTCGTCGAGCGAGGTCGCCGACGCCGCCCGCAACCTCTCCGCCACGGCCGAGGAAACCGCCCGGCAGGCGCAAGCGGTGGCCGGCGCCGCCGAAGAAGCCGCCGCCAACGTGCAGACCGTCGCCGCCGGCGCCGAGGAGCTGTCGGCCTCCATCCAGGAGATCGCCGGCCAGGTCAGCCAGTCGTCGTCCATCGCCAAGGATGCCGCCGCCGAGGCCCAGTCCAGTTCGCAGAACGTGCAGACGCTGTCGCAGGCCGCCCAGCAGATCGGCGAGGTGGTGACGCTGATCAGCAACATCGCCGCCCAGACCAACCTGCTTGCGCTCAACGCCACCATCGAGGCGGCCCGCGCCGGTGACGCCGGCAAGGGCTTCGCGGTGGTCGCCGCCGAGGTCAAGCAGCTGGCCGACCAGACCGCCAAGGCCACCGACCAGATCGGCAGCAAGATCGGCGAGATCCAGACGGCGACGGGCAGCACGGTGGAAGCGATCTCGCGCATCGTGCGCACGGTCACCAACATCCAGGACTCGTCGGCGGCCATTGCCAGCGCCGTCGAGGAACAGGGCGCGGCGACCGGCGAGATCGCCCGCAACACCCAGCTGGCCGCCACCGGCACGACGGACGTCACCAACAACATCTCCGGCGTCAGCACCGCCGCCGAGATGACCGGTGCCGCCTCGACGCAGCTGATGACGCTGTCGAACCACCTCAACGACCAGTCGAGCACGCTGCAAAGGGAGGTGGCCGACTTCGTCGCCAACCTCCGCGCCGCCTGACGCAACCGACAGCGGCAGCTTCCCGAACACCGACAGCGGGCGCCCTCACCGGCGCCCGTTGGCATTTTCCGGGAATGCCGAACGCGGACCGTCCGCGCAGCCTCCCGTGGATGCCCGCGACGCGGGTTGAACGGCGGGCGCACCGCACCTACCTTGCGTCATCTCGCGCGCCGATAGGGCCGCAATCCGCAAGGGAAAGACCATGAAGGTAGCACTGGTGACCGGCGCCTCGCGCGGTCTGGGAGCGGTGATGGCCCGGGAACTGGCGCGCGCCGGCTGGGCCGTCGCCATCAACTACGCCAACGACACCGAGGGAGCCGAAGCCGTAGCCGAGGGCATCCGGGCGGCCGGCGGCAAGGCCCACGCGGCGAAGTTCAGCGTCATCGATCGCGCCCAGATCGAGGCCGGCCTTCGGGAGATCGCCCAGGCGCTCGGCCCCGTCGACCTCATCGTCAACAACGCCACCGGCCCCCAGCCGGAAATGCCGCTGATGGAGCAATCCTGGCGGACCTATCTCGATCAGCTGGAGTTCTTCGTGAAGGCGCCGCTGGAGCTGCTTCAGGCGGTGCTGCCGGACTGGCGCGCCCGCAAATCCGGCCGGGTGATCAACATCGGCTCCGAAATCGCCGAACTTGGCAATCCGCAGTTCGGCAACTATGCCGCCGCCAAGGGCGCCATGCTGTCGATGACCCGCTCCTGGGCCAACGAACTGGGACCCGAGGGGATAACCGTCAACCTCGTCGCGCCGGGCTGGATTCCCGTCGAACGCCATGCCGGCGCCCAACAGGCGGCCATCGACTGGTACGCCGACCGCACGCCCCTCGGCCACCTGGGCAGACCGGAAGACATCGCCCACATGGTCGTGTTCCTCGCCTCCGACAAGGCCGACTTCATCACCGGCCAGAAGTTCGCCGTCAACGGCGGGCGGACGCTGCTTTAGCCATCGCGATCGAGCTCCTCCATCATCCAGTCGCGGAAGAGCCTGACTTTCGGCACCCTGCGTTGGGCATGCGGCACGACCAGCCAATAGGAGTGGTTGCTCTCGACCTCGATGGGAAAGGGGCGCGTCAGGCGCCCATCGCTCAAAGCATCGCGGGTCAGGATCGACCAGCCCATCAGCACGCCCTGCCCGGCGATGGCGGCGCCGTAAGCAAGCATCGGGTCGGTGAAGGACGGGCCGGACAGGCCAAAGTCGGCGGGAAGCCCGGCTCGTTCCAACCAGTTCGACCAGGGAAAGACCGTTCGTTCGTCGAACAGGATCGGCACGGTCGCGAGGTCGCGCGGCTGCGACAGCCTTGACGCCAGACCGGGCGCACAGACGGGGAAGGCTCTTTCGCCAACCAGCCTTTCGCAATGCAGCCCCTGCCATCCTCCCAGGCCAAGCCTGATGCCGACGTCGACGTCGCCGCGCGAGAAATCGACGAAGCGCGAGGTCGCGATGAAGCGCAGCTGATAGTCGGGGTAGCGCTCCCCGAACCGGGCCAGGCGCGGGACAAGCCAGTTCGAGGCGAACGCCGACCCCATGGTGATGTTGAGAACGAACTCGTCGTCCGAGCGCGAAGCCTTGATGCCATCGGCAATCTGATGGCGGGCGGCGGTCAGCGCCGGAAAGATCTTCTCGCCGGTGGGCGTCGCCCGCAGCCCCGTGGCAGTCCGATAGAAAAGGGGTTTGCCGATCTGGGCTTCCACCTTCTTGATCTGCTGGCTGACCGCGCCGGGGCTGACGCCCATTTCGGATGCCGCCGCGACGACAGTCCCCAGGCGACCGACGGCCTCCAGGGCGATGAGCGCATTGAGTTCAACCCCGAGGATCGAAGCCATTTTAGAAATCCTAACTTGGTCGTCAGGATTTGGTCATGGCTGGCCCGGAAAATCAACATTAGCGTTCAGGTCTCGCCTCCACGCTCTCAGGAGAGCTAAAATGAACGCCCTTCCGAAAATATCCGCACCGGCTACCGTCGAGTCGCTGTTCACGCCGTTTCAGCTTGGCCCGGCGATGCGGCTCAAGAACCGGATCATCCTGGCCCCCTGCACACGCAACCGCTCGGAACTCGACTTCACGCCGACGAGGAGCGCCATAAGGCACTATGCGTCGCGCGCAGCCGCGGGACTCTTGATCTCCGAAGGCGTGGTCGTCGCTCCAGAGGCGCGCGGCGGGCCTGCCCTGCCCGGCATCTACACCCAGGCGCACGTCGATCGCTGGTCCGAGGTCACGACGGCGGTCCACGCCAAAGGCGGGCTGATCTTCAGCCAGCTCTGGCACCTCGGCCGAATGGCCCATTCCTTCTACAGTGGGACTCGCGCCCTGGCCCCTTCGGCGGTGCTGGACGACGCGCCGAGGCACGGCGAGCGCTACTACGACTTCCGCCACGAAATGCCCGTGGCGATGACCGACGGGCAGGTTCGCGACGCCATCGCCGCCTTTCAGATGGCGGCCAGACGCGCTCGCGAAGCGGGCTTCGACGGCATCGAGCTTCACGCAGCCAACGGCTACCTCTTCGACCAGTTCCTCAAGCAACACACGAACCGCCGAACCGACGCCTGGGGCGGCACCGCCGAGAAGCGGGCGCGGTTCCTGAAGGAGGTGTTCGACGCATGCGCCGCCGAGATCGGCGCCGAACGGATCGGCGTCCGCCTGTCGCCGGCCGACTACATGTCGGAAATGGTTCATACGGACGGAGACGAGGACGCCCTTCGGATCGCCTTGGCGCACATCGAGCGCCACAAGGGCGCCTACGTGCACACCGGCGCGGAAGACGACGTCTTCTGCTCGTATCTGGGAATGACGCCCACGGAGTTCCTGCGCCGCAACTTTGCCGGCACGGTGATCGCGAATGGCGGCTACACTCCCGAGGCGGCCGCCCAGGGCATCGAAGCTCGGAAAGCCGATCTTTATTCCTTCGGCCGGCTCTTCCTCGCCAATCCCGACCTCGTGGAGAAGCTGTTCGCCGGCGAACCGCTCCGCCCCTATGCGAGGGCGGTCTATGACACGATGAGATGAGCCTGCCGGCTCGGGTGAAGACCGGGATCGGCAAGGTCTCGACCTCCCCCCGAAACGCCCACGAGGCGGCCTCCGGGGGGATCGGGGTCAAGCCCGGCCGGTCAGGCGACGTTGGTAGTGTCGGTCGCGCAGACGCGAAGCCTATGACCATCGGGGTCGGCGGCCACGAAGGTGTAGCCGAACTCGAGCGTGGTCGGCTCCAGCACCATCTCGACGCCTTTGGCCGTCCATTCGGCATGAAGCCGGTCGACGTCTTCCTTGGTGGCGTTGCTGAACGACAGCTCGAAGCCGCCGAAGGACCGCTGGGGCTTGGGGTCGATCGCATGCTTGGACTGCAAGCCGACGACAAAATCGTCGTTGAGGGCAAACACCGAAAAATCCTGGTACGTCTCGACAGGGTCGGCCTTCAGTATGTCCCGGTAGAAGGCGGTGCTGCGATCGACGTCGTCGACGTAGAGAATGAGGCTGTTGGCGCGAAACATCGGTTGTCCTCGTCTTGAAAATACAGGCGGAATGCCTGTGGAACCGAGGCGCAATATCCTCTAGCCTTACTGACAAAAGTCGACAGTAAGGGTCTGGGGGAAATACCAAGATGGCGCGAAGCGACCGACTGCTGCGCTTGCTGCAGGCACTGCGCACCCTGCCCAGCCCGGTGACCGCCGATCGGTTGGCGGAGGAGACGGAGGTATCGGTTCGGACCATCTATCGCGACATCGACAGCCTCAGGGCGGCCGGCGCGACCATCGAGGGGGCGACCGGCTTCGGTTACCATCTGGTCGAGGACATGGCCTTGCCGCCCCAGATGTTCAGCCGGATCGAGATCGAGGCCCTGGTGCTCGGGCTCGAAGAGGTCAAGCACGTCGGCGACCCCGAGCTGGCCAGGGCCGCCGAGGCGGTGTTCTCCAAGATCACGGCGATGCTGCCGGAGCGGCTGCAACTGCATGCCGTTCACGCCGTCAACGGCATCTACAAACCAACCGCTCCCCCCGCCCCCGCGCTCGACATGGCCGCCCTTCGTTCGGCCTGCTGGCAGGAAGACGTTCTGGCCATTCGCTATACCGACGAGAAAGGGCGAACGACCGACCGGGAGATCTGGCCCCTTTCGATCCTCTACCTGGATAACGCGTTGATACTGATCGCAAAGTGCTGCAATCGCGATGCGTTCCGGCGCTTCAGGATCGACCGCATCAGCGACCTTCGCCCAACCGGTCGCAGCTTTCGCCCGCACAGGGTCGCGCTGCTCCGGGCCTTCATCGCCGAGGCCGAGGCCGAGCAGCACCGGCAGTCGCCCCGCTTCAAGACTGGCTGACTTCCCCCAAAACGCCAGCGAGGCGGTCTCCGGGGGGAGAGCCGCCTCGCATCCGACGCCGGGGGGCGTGATGCGCGGTTGGGAAGCGACCGCGCTTTCTCCGGCGACGCGGGAGTTATCATCGCCGGAAACCTGATGAGGGGAGACGCCGGACAGCGTTCGGCCCCTCGTGAAACTTGAAATCCACCGCTCCGACTATTGTCTCGAAACGATTCATTTTCAAGGTGAAAGTCTGGCCGGGGAGATCGGTCTCCCCGGCGAGTGGCTTTTTTGTCGTAAAAATCAGGCGACGGAGAACTTGCTCTCCATGCGCCAATCCTTCGGCAGCTTGCGCGTCTTGCCGGTGACCTCGACCTTGGCGCGCTGGCGGATGTCGGCGCTGGAGGCGCCGAGCTGCAGCTCGTGCTCGCCCGGCTCGACCACGCGGTAACCCTCGGGGCCGGTGAAGCACAGCATGTCGACCGGCACGGCGAAGGTGACGGTCTTCTCCTCGCCCGGCTGAAGCTCGACGCGGCCGAAGGCCTTCAGCTCCTTGACCGGCCGCACCACCGAGGCGAGGCAGTCGCGGATGTAGAGCTGCGGCACGGCGACGCCCTTGCGGCTGCCGGTGTTCTTCACCTTGAAGCTGACGACGATCTCGCCCGTCTCCACGTCCACCTTGTCCGACTTCAGCTTCAGCTCTTCGAACTCGAAGCTGGTGTAGGAGAGGCCATGGCCGAAGGGATAGCGGCTGCCGAAGTGGCGGGCGATCGGCGTGCCCGAGCTCTTGAGCTTGTGGTTGTAGAAGTAGGGCGAGGCGCCGACGCTCCGGGGCACCGACAGCGTCAGGCGGCCCGACGGCTCGACCTTGCCGGAGAGCACGTCATAGAGCGCGTTGCCGCCTTCCTGGCCGGCGAAGAAGGTCCACACCTGGGCGGCGACCTTGTCTTCGAGACCGCCGAGCGTGTACTGGCGGCCGGCGGAGACAACCACCACCACCGGCGTGCCGGTGGCGACGACGGCCTCCAAGAGCTGCTGCTGCACGCCCGGCAGGTCCAGCGTGTCGGCGTCCGAGCCCTCGCCCACCGTGCCGGTCTGGAAGATGCCCGAGAGGTCGCCGACGCAGACGATGGCGATGTCCGCCGCCTTGGCCGCCTCGACGGCGTCGGCGATCATGTCGGTGCGCGTCGACACCGACGACACCTGCGTGACCACCGACGAGTCGTCGACGTCGCCCGGGAACACCGGCGCGCCGGACTTGCGCTCGTCGAGGATGTTGCAGCCGCGAGCGTAGATCAGGTTGGCGTTGCCGGCGGCGGCCTGGAAGGCGGCGCGCGGCGTCACCACCGTGGCGGCGCTCTCGTTGGCGTCCGACAGGATCAGGTGGACCGGGAAGGAGTAGTCGCCGAGAAGGGCCAGCGGATCGTCGGCCGACGGGCCGATCATCGCCACCTTCTTCTTCGGGTCGAGCGGCAGGATGCCGTTGTTCGACAGGATGGTGACCGACTGCTCGGCCACCTTGCGGGCGACGGCGATCGCCTCGGGGCTCTGCAGGCGGATCGCCGTGTCGTCGGCATAGGGCTTCTCGAAGATACCGAGGCGGAACTTCTCGGTCAGCACGCGGCGGACGATCTCGTCGATCTTCTCTACCGTGATCAGGCCGCGGTCGAGCGCCTCGCGCAGATGGGTGGCGCAATCCTCGCCCGGCAGTTCCTGGTCGAGACCGGCATTGAAGGAAAGCGCCGCCGCTTCGGCCTGGTTGGAGGCGATGCCGTGGTGCTGGTAGAGCAGGCTGACGCCGATGTAGTCGGCGACCACGAGGCCGTCGAAGCCCCAGTCCTCGCGCAGCACCTTGGTGAGCAGGTGCTTGGAAGCGTGGCTCGGCTCGTTGTCGATGTCATGGTAGGCCGGCATGATCGAGCCGGCATTGGCCTGCTTCACCGCCATTTCGAACGGCAGCAGGAAGATGTCGTTGAGCTCGCGCCAGCCGAGATGGATCGGCGCGTGGTTGCGGCCGCCTTCGGAGAAGGAGTGGCCCGCGTAGTGCTTCAGCGTGGCCAGGAAGTCGCGCTTCGGGCCCTGCATGCCGCGCACGTAGCGGGTGGCCATGACGCCGACGAGATAGGGATCCTCGCCGAAGGTTTCCTCGGTGCGGCCCCAGCGGGCATCGCGGGCGACGTCGAGCACCGGCGCAAGGCCCTGGTGGCCGCCGAGCGAGCGCACCTCCTCGCCGATGATCTTGCCGACCTCTTCGATCAGCTCGGGATTGAAGGTGGCGCCATAGGCGAGCGACGACGGGAACAGCGTGGCGCCGCGCGCCATCATGCCCGACAGGCATTCCTCGTGGCTGATGGCGGGGATGCCGAGGCGGGTTTCCTCGACCAGGAACTTCTGCAGGCTGTTGAGGGCGCGCACGCCCTCGGCCGGGTCGATCGAGCGGGTGCCGAGCGGCCGGGTGATCTGTCCCAAGCCCTTCCTCAGCATGTCGGTCAGGGTCGTCTCGTCGGACTGGCCGATGAAGGCGTCCTCGGTGCGCGGGCGGTGCTTGCCGTGCTGGTCGAGCACCAGCCACATGGCGTGCAGCTGGGCGATCTTTTCGTCGAGGGTCATGCGGCCCATGAGATCGGCGACGCGATCGGCGACCGGCTTGCTGGGATCTTTGTAAACGAGGGTCATGATGAACTCTTCGCGGCCGGGGCGGCCGTCCTGCTGGGTCAGATGTGGTTAAGCGCGATGCCGTCGGCGTCGAACAGGTGGCAGCAGTCGGCGGGGGCGGCGTAGGTGGCGCTGTCGCCCGCCTTCACCCCGCCATCGCCCGGCACCTTGGCGATCAGCGGCGCCGAGGTGCCGCCCTCCAGGTAGACGAAGCTGTATTCGCCGAAATGCTCCACCGCCGACACCTTGCGCGTCAGCGTCTGCGGGGCCGGGCCAACGACCGGCGAGAGGTGCTCGGGCCGGACGCCGAGGGTGACGGGCGCACCGGCGGCGAGCGTCGAACCGTCGACCGGCACCGTTAGTTCCTCGCCGCTCTTCAGCACCACGCGGGCGCCAACCGGCTCCTGGGCGACGAAGGTCGCCTCCAGGAAGTTCATGGTCGGCGACCCCAGGAAGCCGGCGACGAACAGGTTGCGCGGCCGGTGGTAGAGGTCGAGCGGCTTGCCGACCTGGGCGATCGAGCCGTGCTTCAGCATGTCCTTGCCGGCATGCAGCAGCACGATCTTGTCGGCGAGCGCCATGGCTTCGGTCTGGTCGTGCGTCACGTAGATCATCGACGCCGCCGGGAAGTTTCGGTGCAGCGTGGCGATCTCCGAGCGCATGTGCACGCGCAGCGCCGCGTCGAGGTTCGAAAGCGGCTCGTCGAACAGGAACACCTTCGGCTGGCGCACGATGGCGCGGCCGATGGCGACGCGCTGGCGCTGGCCGCCGGAGAGTGCCCGCGGCATGCGCTCGAGCAGCGGCTCGATCTGCAGGATGCGGGCGGCGTCCTTGACGCGGCGGTCGATCTCGTCCTTGGCGGTCTTGGCCTGACGGAGGCCGAAGGCCATGTTGTCGTAGACCGACATGTGCGGATAGAGCGCGTAGTTCTGGAACACCATGGCGACCTGGCGGTCGGCCGGCTCCACCTTATCGACCACGCGGTCGCCGATGCGGATCTGGCCCGAGTAGCCGGTTTCGAGGCCGGCCACCATGCGCAGGAGCGTCGACTTGCCGCAGCCCGACGGGCCGAGGAACACGCAGAACTCGCCGTCTTCGATGGTGAGATCGACGTCGCGGATGACGGGGAAGTTGGCGCCGAAGGACTTGTTGACGCCGGAGAGGGTAATGCTGGTCATGGAATGCGTCTCCGAAGCCTCAGCCCTTGAGCGAGCCGGCCATCATGCCCTTGACGATCTTCTCCTGCCCGAAGGCATAGGCGACGACGAGGGGTAGCGACGTGAGGGTGACGACGGTGAGGATCGCCGGGATGTTGGAGGTGTACTGGCCCTGGTAGTCCCAGATGGCGAGCGGCAGGGTGCGAGTGCCGGTCGACGAGGTCAGCACGTAGGCGAAGATGAACTCGTTCCACAGCATGATGCCGTTGTAGATGGCGATGGTGGAGAGCCCCGGCCCCGACAGCGGCAGGAACACCTTGAAGAAGATGGCGAAGGGACCGCAGCCGTCGAGCCGCGCCGCCTCCTCCAGCTCTTTCGGGATCTGGCGCATGAACTCGGTGAGGATGAACACCGAGATCGGCAGCGACGTCGCCACATAGGGGCCGATCAGCGCGAACTGGCTGTCGTAGAGACCCATCTGGCGCGTCATCAGGTAGATCGGCACCAGGGTGATGTGGATCGGCACGATCATGCCGGCGACGATCAGGCCGAACAGCGCCTCGTTGAAGCGGAAGCGCATGCGGGCGAAGGCGAAGGCGGCCATGGCCGAGATCAGCATGATCAGGACCACCGAGATCACCACCACCATCACCGAGTTCTTGAAGTAGGTGAGGAAGGGGCCGTTGAGCACGCTTTCGTAGTTGACGAAGTCGAGCGCCTCGGGCAGCGCCCAGACGGAGCTGGAGAAGGACTCCTGCTGCGACTTGAAGCTGGTCATCACCATGAACAGGAAGGGCACGGTGGTGACGGCGAGCCAGAACAGGCCGAGGACGGGGACGGCGACGCGGCCGGTGACGCGGGCGACGGGCGAGCTGGCCATGGGTCAGACCTCCGTCTCGTAGCGCTTGGAGAAGCGCAGCAGCACCGAAGCGATCAGGATGACGACGATGAACATGCCCGAGGCCACCGTACTGCCGTAGCCGAGCTGGAACGAGGAGAAGACGTTGCGGTACATGTAGGTGGCCATCAGTTCCGACGAGCCTTCCGGTCCGCCGCCGGTCATCACGTAGATGAGGTCGAAGTAGCGCAGCGCGCCGATGACGGAGAGCACAATGGCCGTGCGCATGGTGCCCTTGAGGTGCGGCAGCTTCATCTTCCAGAAGATGGTCGTCTCCGACGCGCCGTCGAGCTTGGCCGCTTCCGAGATCTCGGCCGGGAACGAGGCGAGGCCGGCCATGAACAGCACCATGTAGAAGGGGATGTACTGCCAGCAGACGACGGCGATGACCGCGCCGAGCGAGAAGCGCGTGTCGCCGAGCCAGTCCTGGGCGAGATAGCCGAGGCCGACGAAATCGAGCAGCGCGTTGAGTGGGCCGAAGGTGACGTCGTAGAAGTATTTGAACAGGACGCCGAGGGCGACCGACGACATCAGGAGCGGCAGGAAGTAAAGGATCTTGAGGATGCGCGAGCCCTTGCCCGCGTTGTCCAGCACCACCGCCAGGATGAGGGCGATCGGCATCTGCACCACAACCGAGAAGACGGCGAGCAGGATGTTGTTCCAGGCGGCTTCCCAGAACAGCGTGTCGGAAGCAAGCTTCTTCCAGTTGTCGAGCCCGACGAAGCGGGCGTCGGAGCCGAGGCCGTTCCAGTCGAGCAGCGACAGGCGGAAACTGTCGACAAGCGGATAGAGCAGATAGACGGCCAGCAGCAGAACGGCCGGCGCCAGGAAAATGGCCGGCGCGAAGGTTCTGAGAGACAGAGTCGCCCCTCCCGCTCCGCCGTCGGCGGGGCGCGTCGTAATGTCTGTCACGGTGGAAATCCTCCGTCCACGGTCCTTGGGGCCCGATTCCGGCGCGTTTCTGGCCGGGCCCTCATGTTTGCGCCCGCCGGCGGCGTACCGTCGGCGGGCTGTTCTCGGGAGGAGGTTACTTCAGCTCTGCCTTGGCAGCGGCCTCGAATTCCTCGGCCACCTGCTCGGGCGTCTTGGACAGGCCGAACAGCGCCTGCGAGGTGTCCTTATGCAGCTCGCCGAGCTTCGGCGGCAGCTCCTGGTCCCACCAGAGCTGCACGCTCTTGGCTTCGCCGACCAGCTTGGAGACTTCCTGCAGGAAGGGGTTGTCGACCTTGAGGTTCTTGATCGGCGGCAGGCGCGAGTCGGCCACGCGGCCGGCAGCGGCGGTGTCGTCGGTCAGGAACTTGATCAGCTCCACGGCCTTGTCCTTCTCGGGGCAGGCCTTGGTGACGGAGACGAAGTTGTCGCCGAGCGTGCCGAGCAGGTCGGACGGATCGCCCTTGCCGCCGGGAACCGACGGGAAGGCGAAGAAGCCGAGCTTCTTGGCGAACTCGGGGTTCTCGTTGCCGATGGTCGAGGCTTCCCAGGTGCCCATCAGCTCCATGGCGGCCTTTTCGGTGTAGAGAAGGCGACGCGAACCGCCGACGTCATAGTCGAGGCCGTTGTAGCCCTTCTGGAAGGCACCGAGATTGACCAGCTCCTGCAGGCGCTTGCCGGCTTCCACGAACACCGGATCGGCGAACGAGCCGCCATCCTTGCGCTGCGCGGCGTTGGCGAAGGCCTCGGGGCCGCCGATGCGGTCGACGAGGTAGCCGTAGTACATCGAGCCCGTCCACTTGTTCTTGTTGGCGAGCGCGAAGGGAGCGATGTCGTTCTTCTTGAGGACGTCGATCACCTGGAGCAGTTCGTCCCAGGTCTTCGGCGGCGTCAGGTTGAGCTTCGCGAACATCTCCTTGTTGTAGAAGACGACGGCGATGGCGGTGTTCTCGGCCGGCAGGCCGTAGATCTTGCCGTCGACCGTGACGGCGCCGAAGCTGGCCGGCGCGAAGCGGTCCTTGAAGGCCGGATCCTTGTCGAGATACGGCGTCAGGTCGACCACCTGGTCGGCGGCGACATACTCACGGAACGGACCACCGCCCCAGGAGCTGAACACGCACGGCGGCTCGTTGGCGCCGAACGCGATCTTGATCTTGGTCTTGTAGGCATCGTTGAGGATGTGGGTATCCTCGACCTTGTAGCCCGGGTTGGCCGCTTCGAAGCGATTGGCGGCGTCGCGGATGACCTTGACCGCGCCTTCGGTGGTCTGAAGGTCCCACACGGAGATGACCTTGTCGGCCGAATGCGCCGCGAACGGAACGACGGCCATCATGGCGGCGCCGCAAGCCAGCGCCGAAAGTTTGGAAACGAGTTTAGAAGACACCTTCTCCTCCCAAGGATCACGTTGAGCCAGACCCGCACCGGGTCCCCCGAAAACCGAAATCCACTTTTCGGCCGATGCTCTGGCAACGGGTGACAGCCGAACGTTAGCGCTAACGTTCTGCAACGTCAACTCTACCAGTTGGGCGTTGACGCGGCCGTCCCCAAAGCTCTTGCTGGAGGGGTGTATCTCGTTGCTCGCCACCCACAGCCGGCGGTTTTCCGCGTCTTTTCAAGGTCGGACGGCCACCGGCGCAGTTGACAGTCAGCGGGGCATCGGACAAACAGGTCCGAGGCCCGGAAACCATTCGACCAAATGATGAAGCGACACTACCCAACGTTAGCCGAGGTCGCCAAGGTCGCCGGGGTCTCCCTGATGACGGCCTCGCGGGCGATCAACAATCGGCCCGGCGTCTCGCCCGAGAAGCGCGAGGACATCCTGCGCATCGCCGACGAGATGGGCTATGTGGCCAACCGCGCCGCCCAGAAGCTGACCGGCGCCCGCACGCGCATCATCGGCGTGGTGGCCGAGCTGCACACGCCGTTCACCTCCGACCTCCTCCTCGGCATGGGCGCGGTGGCGCGCGCCGCCGACTACGAGATGCTGGTCTACTCGCTGCCGGTCTGCGACCGCCGCCCGCCGCATTCCATCATCGACATGCTCCGGCAGATCGCCGATGGCGTCATCGTCATCCTGCCCTACGAGTCCGACTATCTCGAATCGATGGCCACCGCCCACATTCCCGTGGTGACCATCGAGCAGGGCATCGAGTCGGCCTTTCCGTCGGTCACCGCCGACAACTACCAGGGCGGCTGCTCGGCGCTGCGCCACCTGATCGAGCTCGGCCACCGCCGCATCGCCTTCATCTCCGGCAACGACCGCCTGACCTCGGCGCGCGACCGCCGCCGCGCCTATCGCGACGTGCTGGCCCAGGCCCGCCTGCCCTACGACCCTGCCCTCGAGGTGGACGGCGACTTCCTGCGCAAGAGCGGCTTCGAGGCGGCCCAGAAGCTGCTGGCCCTCGACGACCGGCCCACCGCCATCTTCGCCGCCAACGACACCTCCGCCTACGGCGCCATCGCCGCCATCCGCGAGGCCGGCCTCAGCGTGCCCGGCGACATCTCCGTCGTCGGCTTCGACGACATCCCCATCGCCTCGCAGCTGCACCCCCAGCTCACCACCGTGCGCCAGCCGCTGCAGCAGATGGCCCGCGCCTCCGTCAACCTCCTCCTCGCCCTCATCGCCGGCCTCGACGCCCCCTCGGAACAGATCGTCCTGCCCACCCAGCTCATCGTCCGCGAGTCGACGACGCCACTGAAGGCAAAGCGGAAGAAGGAAGACGCGGTGAAGGTGGAGCGGGCGAGCGTGGGGACGGCGAACCTCGCGAGGTAGGCGGCGCCGGAGCCAGACGATGTCCGACAACGACTATGACGCCTTCGCGGCGGCCTATGATGCCGACAACGAGACCAACGCCTGGAACGCCCATTACGAACGGCCGGCCATCCTGTCGCTGGCCGGAGACGTCCACGGGCTCAGGGTGCTCGACGCGGGGTGCGGCGGCGGAGCCCACGCCGCGATATTGGTCGAGCGCGGCGCGATACTGACCGGCATCGACGCCAGCGCCGGCCTGCTGGACATCGCCAAACGCCGCCTCGACGGTCGGGCGCGCCTGCTGGTGGGCGACCTGAACGAACCCCTGCCTTTCGCCGATGGCTCCTTCGACCTGATCGTCGCCTCGCTGGTCATGCACTACCTGCCCGACTGGTCGCGCCCCCTGTCGGAGTTCCACCGCCTGCTGTCCCCGAACGGCCGCTTCGTCTTCTCCACCCATCATCCGTTCATGGACCACCAACTGGCAGGCCACGAGAACTACTTCGAGACCTACGGCTTCAACGACACGTGGCAACGCGGCGGAAAAACCATGACCATGCGCTTCTGGCATCGCCCCCTGCACGCCATGTTCGACGCCCTCAAGACGGCCGGCTTCAGCATCGAAACGGTTCGCGAACCGCAACCCGCCCCAGAGGCCCGCGACCAATTTCCGGACGCCTACAAATCCCTGACAACCGAGCCCCGCTTCATCTTCTTCTCGACGGTGAAGGTGTGAGCGGTCAGGGTAGGTGAAGTCATATCCGTTTGTTCCATCTATATAATTCTGTCATTCTCTGCGAAGGCAGAGAACCTCGGGCCGAAGGGGCAATCGGCCGATATCGCGCTCTCGTCACTGCAAAGAGGCGACCTATATCTTCCCCTCGCTCCATCCTGCCCGAGGTTCTCTGCCTTCGCAGAGAATGACAGATTGATGGGAAGGGGAGCGAGCTGGATTGGGCGGAACGCTCGGTGGAACGACGGAGACGCGAGGCCGGATGCCCGTTTGAAAGGACGGACCAAGGCCCGTTCCGGCTGGATATCCTCCACCAGCGAGAGGAGGACAGCTTGATAATAGGGACAGTTTGAGGGTGACGGCGGCTTGATGATGGGAGCGGCCAGATGGTGAACGACGCCCTATCCGTTTGTTCCGTATATATATTTCTGTCATTTTCTGCGAAGGCAGAGAACCTCGGGCCGAAAGGGGCAATCGGCCGATATCGTGCTCTCGTCACCGCAAAGGGCACCCTATATTCCTCCCTCGCTCCATCCTGCCTGAGGTTCTCTGCCTTCGCAGAGAATGACAGCTTGATGGGAAGGGGAGAAAGCTGGATTGGGCGGAGCGCTCGGTGGAACGACGGAGACGCGAGGCCGGATGTCCGTTTAACAGGACGGACCAAGGCCCGCTCCGGCTTGGATATCCTCCACCAGCGAGAGGAGGACAGCTTGATAATGGGGACAGCTTGATGTGGCGGCGGCTTGATGATGGGAACGGCCAGACGGGGAACAACGCCCTATCCGTTTGTTCCATCTATATAATTCTGTCCTTCTCTGCGAAGGCAGAGAACCTCGGGCCGAAAGGGGCAATCGGCCGATATCGCGCTCTCGTCACCGCAAAGAAGCGACCTATATCTCCTCCTTCGCTCCATCCTGCCTGAGGTTCTCTGCCTTCGCAGAGAATGACAGATTGATGGGAAGGGGAGAAAGCTGGATTGGGCGGAGCGCTCGATTGAAGTGGAACGACGGAGACGCGAGGCCGGATGCCCGTTTGGCAGGACGGACCAAGGCCCGCTCCGGCTTGGATATCCTCCACCAGCGAGAGGAGGACAGCTTGATAATGGGACAGCTTGAAGGTGGCGCGGCTTGATGATGGGAGCGGCTAGATGGCGAGCAACGTCCTATCCTTTTGTTCCATCTATATAATTCTGTCCTTCTCTGCGAAGGCAGAGAACCTCGGGCCGAAAGGGGCAATCGGCCGATATCGCGCTCTCGTCACCGCAAAGAAGCGACCTATATCTCCTCCTTCGCTCCATCCTGCCTGAGGTTCTCTGCCTTCGCAGAGAATGACAGATTGATGGGAAGGGGAGAAAGCTGGATTGGGCGGAGCGCTCGATTGAAGTGGAACGACGGAGACGCGAGGCCGGATGCCCGTTTGGCAGGACGGACCAAGGCCCGCTCCGGCTTGGATATCCTACACCAGCTAGAGGGGGACAGCTTGATAGTGGGAACAGCTTGAAGGTGGCGGCGGCTTGATGATGGGAGCGGCCAGATGAGCAACGCCCTATCGGTTTGTTCCATCTATATAATTCTGTCATTCTCTGCGAAGGCAGAGAACCTCGGGCCGAAAGGGGCAATCGGCCGATATCGCGCTCTCGTCACAGCAAAGAAGCGACCTATATCTTCCCCTCGCTCCATCCTGCCTGAGGTTCTCTGCCTTCGCAGAGAATGACAGCTTGATGGGAAGGCGAGCGAGCTGGATTGGGCGGAGCGCTCGGTGGAACGACGGAGACGCGAGGCCGGATGCCCGTTTGACAGGACGGACCAAGGCCCGCTCCGGCTTGGATATCCTCCACCAGCGAGAGGAGGACAGCTTGCCACGTTGAGGCCGCATCCATCCGGGCTCTCCTCTTGGGACCTTGACAATGCCGCCAACCTCTCGCAGAAATTGAGCATGGTCGAACCGGACACCCACATTGTCTCCCGCTTGGCCGGCATCTCCACGGTGGGGTGCCGGGATGTCGACCACGCAAGCTGAACCAGCGGATCGCCAACCCTGGCCTCGCCCTCGCGGACGAGGTTTTTGGCGTTGGACGTGTGCCTCGTCCCATCTTTTTCCAAGGACATGACCATGGCACAGAACATCTACGACAATCCCGAGTTCTTCTCCGGCTACACCCAGTACCCCCGGCAGGTGATCGGCCTCGACGGCGCCACCGAGTGGCCCGCCGTGCGCGCCATGCTGCCGCCGGTGGACGGCAAGCGGGTGGCCGATCTCGGCTGCGGCTTCGGCTGGGCCTCGCGCTGGATGCGAGCCCAAGGCGCGACGTCCGTCCAGGGCTTCGACCTCTCCGAGAAGATGATCGCCCGCGCCCGGAAGGACACGGACGACCCGGCCATCTCATATCGCATCGCCGACCTCGAGACGCTGGAGCTGCCCGAGGCGGCGTTCGACCTCGTCTACAGCTCGCTCGCCTTCCATTACGTCAAGGATATCAGGCGCCTGATGCGCACCATCCACGACGCGCTGGTGCCAAACGGCGATCTGGTGTTCACCACCGAGCACCCGATCTACATGGCGCCGGCGCATCCGCGCTGGCTGGTCGACGAGGACGGCCGCAAGATCTGGCCCGTCAACAGCTATTCGATCGAGGGCGAGCGCCGCACCGAGTGGTTCGTGAAAGACGTGCTGAAGTACCACCGCACCATGGCCACCACGCTCAACACCCTGATCGAGGAGGGCTTCACGCTCCGCCGGTTGAGGGAATTCGGCCCGACGCCCGAGGAGGTCAGCCGCTCGCCCGACCTCTCCGAGGAGGAGGTCGAGCGGCCGATGATGCTGCTGGTCGCGATGCACCGGCCGTAACCGCGCCGTCACAAGGCAAGAGCCGTCCGCGACGAAAGGCGGGCGGCTCCCCGATTGCCCTCCCCCGGTGCGATCCCCACCTATCCCGTTGACGGATTTTGCGTCTTCCCCGAGGGGGTCCATCATGCGGCTTGCCGGCAATGTCATCTGGTTCGTGTTCGGCGGCGCCTTCACGGCGCTGCTCTGGCTTCTGGGCGCGGCGGTGTTCGCGCTGTCCATCGTCGGGCTGCCGCTGACGCGGGCGGCCATCGAGATGGCCAAGCTCAGCGCCTTTCCCTTCGGCAAGGACGTGGTCCACGTGCGCGAGCTCGACGGCAAGGGCGTGACGCCGGTTACCGCCGTCACCGGCACCGTCGGCTTCGTGTTCAACGTGCTGTGGCTCGTCACCTTCGGCCTGGCGCTCTGCCTGTCCTATCTGGCGCTCGGCATCGTCTACTGCCTGACGATCATCGGCATCCCCTTCGGCCTGCAGTGCTTCAAGCTGGCCGGCATCTCGCTGTGGCCGGTCGGCCGGCGCGTCGTCAGCATAGAACTGGCCGACGTCGCCCGCCGCCAAGCCGCCGAGGCCACCTTCACCCGCCGCCGCGCCGGCTGATCATCCCACTCGCGGACAGCCGGAACGATGGCGCCCGATCGGCGTTGGTCTCCCGCAACGACGCTATGGCAGCACACATCCCCGAGAGCGGCCCCATGGATTGAGCGCGCAATGATGGGAACGTATGAAAGAGGACGCCTGATATCACCCCCTCGCCCTATGCGGCCTGAGGTCCCGCCTGCGCGGGGATGACAGAATTATATAATAAAAACACATGTATAGATCGTCATCCTTGCGAAGGCCTCTTGAATTCGCGCGCGAATTCAAGGTGTACCTCAGGCAGAACGGAGTGCAACGCTGATATAGAGCGCCCGTGCACGCATTGCGCAACGATAGCGACGCTGGAAAGGCGGCCCCGATATCAAGCCTTCCCCTTGCGGCTTTCTCCTCACTAAGGACAGGCACATCGGAGATGTGTGCATGCCATAGCGCAACGACGGGGATCTGCCGATGACCGCCACCTACACCCTTGAGACCGCGACCGCCGATGACGACGACCTGATCGCCGAGCACTATCTGGCGCTGTGGGACAGCTACGGCTTTGCGCGCGACCAGCACGTGCCCGGGTCCGAACAGCTGGTGCGCCGGTTCATCGACGAGGCCCGCGCCACCCGGGAGCTCCGGGCCTTCGTCTGCCGGAGCGGCGGCGCGGCGGTGGCCTCCGCCGCCTGCCAGGTACGCCGCGCGCCCTACCCCGAGGTGCTGCTGCCGACCATCCGCAAGATCGGCTACGTCTGGTCGGTCTACGTGGCGCACGACCACCGCCGCAAAGGCATTGCCGGCGAGCTGATGCGGGCCTGCACCGGCTATCTCGCCGACATCGGCTGCACCTCCGTCATCCTGCACAGCTCGGAGGCCGGCTTGCCGCTCTACAAGGGCCTCGGCTTCGAGGGCACCTCGGAACTGCGCCTGACGCTGCGCCCGGACCCATAGCCTGTCCAGCCGTTGCGAACTGGACGTTTTCCAATCTTAAGCCTGCCGGCACAAAGCCACCACCATGGCGTTTCCGGCCCATTGCCAGACAACCCGCCCCATGTATCCTGCCTCCGCAGATCGACGACTGTTTCGGAGGGGGCTGTGCGGTTCGCGGCAAGGCTGATGTGGTTCGCGCTGGGCGGAGGCTGGACGGCATGCCTCTGGCTTGTCGGCGCCGCCATCTTCGGCCGCGTTCCCGGCGGCGAGCCGCTCTCCCGCGCCGCCATCGAGATGGCCGGGCTCAGCATCTCTCCCTTCGGCCGCGACGCCGTGCACATCCGCGATCTCGGCGGACAGGACGCGCCGACGACGCCCGCCCGCCGCGCCCTCGGCCTTGCGCTCGGCACCCTGTGGATGCTGACCTTCGGCATGCTGCTCTCGGCCGCCTATCTCGTCCTCGGCGCCCTCTGCTGCCTGACGGTGCGCGGCGTCCCGCTCGGCCGGCAATGCTTCAAGCTGGCCGGCATTGCGCCCTGGCCGGCGGGGCAGCGCGTCATCAGCACCGATCTCGCCACCGTTCCCCGCCAGCAGGCGGCGGTGGAGCGCTTCGCCCGCGCCCGCCTCAGGCAATCGGGCCGCGACGCGGATCGAGCGGCCCGGCGACCTTCCGCCGTCGGCGAGATGGAGCGCACCGATAGCCCCATGAAAACAAACCCGTAGTCGCCCGAGCAGCTCTGCCCGGCGCGCGCGCCGCCGGCAGCAAGACGACGCTCGCGGCCCTTATGCGGCTAACGAACATATAAGAACTCCAATGTATCGTCAGGCCAACCTCGCCAGATATCGCTCCACGGAGCGACGACCGACTGCCGGTCCGCAATGGTGCCCATGGCGGGCACCCTGGCTCATTGCCGTCGAGGACCGTGCCTGAAGCACCTGCGACCGAAAAGGGGCAGCAACATCGAGAAGCAACGCCTATGACCGGGAATGTGGCCTCCGCGAGCCCCGGGGCCGGGACACCGGACCATCGTCTGCTGGGGTTTGGCCGTCCGAACTGGCAAGCCGCCGCCATCGTCGCGCTGTGCGTCACCGCGAGTTGCCTCACCGGCATCATCACGCGGCCGCCGGGCTTTCTGGCCGCCCTCTGGCCCGCCAATGCCGTGCTGCTGGCGCTGTTCATGCGGCTACCGTCCTCCGCCAGCCTGCCCGGCATCCTCGCCGCGGCGGCGTCCTACGTGCTGGTGGATCTCTATCTCGGCTCGTCCGTCGCCCACACCGCCCTCCTCAACGCCGGCAACATGGTCAGCGTTCTCGCGAGCTTCTTCGCCTGGAAGGCTTTCGCGGGCGACCGGTCGTTCCTGGAGGCGCCGAATGCCGCCCTCGGCCTGATCGTCGCCTGCGGCGTCGGCTCCGCCGCTGCCGGGCTGGTCGGCGCGCCGACCGATCACATCCTGTTCGACGGCAGCTACTGGCGCGGCTGGACCTACTGGTTCGCCACCGAGTTCAGCAACTACATGATCTTTCTGCCGGTGCTGCTGACGGCGAGGCCCACGCGAGAGGCCTTCGCCTCGCTGCGCTCCCATCCGATCCGGCAGGCCTGCGGGCACACCGCCCCGGCGCTCGCCGTCGCCCTGTCGGTGGTGCTGTCGATCGCCTTCGAAGGCCCCGGCGCCCTGGCCTTTCCCATTCCGGCGCTGCTGTGGGCGGCGCTGACCTATACGGTGTCGGCCACCGCCCTCCTCGCCATGCTGCTGAGCCTGTGGTTCGGGTTCTCCGTTTCGAGCGGCGATTTTCTCGGCATCGCGCCGACCGACCAGAAGGCGCAGGCCTCCCTCCGGCTCGGCATCTCCCTGATCGCCCTGTTCCCGGTCGCGCTGTCCCTGGTGATGCGGGATCGCAACGAGTTGCTGGCGCGACTCCGGCACAGCGCCACCCACGACGCGCTGACCGGCGTCCTGAATGCCGAGGCGTTCCGGAGCGCCGCGCGGGCAGCCATGCGGACCGGCCGGCCGTTCGCCTTCCTGGCGCTCGACATCGACCACTTCAAACAGATCAACGACGACCACGGCCACGCGGCCGGCGACCTCGCCCTGGCGACCTTCGCCGAGGCCATCGGCCGCGAGCTCGGGCCGGATGACCTGTTCGGCCGGCTGGGCGGGGAGGAGTTCGCCCTGCTGGCCGCCGGCCGCACCAGAGAGCAGGCGGACGCGTTCGCCGAGAAGATTCGCGAGGCCATCAAGGCGCCGGTGTCGTTTGCCGATGGCGTCGTCCTCACCATGACGGTCAGCATCGGGCTGGTGGCGTGGCAGGGCGGCCCGACCCTGTCGCCCGACGACGTGCTGAGGGAAGCCGACCTGCTGCTCTATCAGGCCAAGCGGAACGGCCGCGACCGGGTGGAGACGCCGCCGAACGCCCCCGAGGCCCGCTGACGGCTTCACCGCCAGGGCAGCCTGCCCCGCCGGAGCAGGACAGGCGTCAACATCAGTCCCTGAGGCCGAGCCAGTAGCGGTGGAGGCCGTCGATGTCGCCGCTGGTGAGGAGCGGCATGGCGCCGGCCAGCGCGGCGTCGTCCCACTCCCACCACCTCATCTCCAGCAGCAGGGCGATCTGCCGGTCGTCGAACCGCTTGCGGATCGGCTTGGCCGGATTGCCGCCGACGATGGCGTAGGGCTCGACGTCGCGGGTGACGAGGGCGCGCGTGCCGATCACCGCGCCGTCGCCCACCGTGACGCCGGGCATGATCACCGCCTCCGAGCCGATCCACACGTCGTTGCCGATCACCGTGTCGCCGGCCGGACGATAGCCGTTCTCCGCCTCGGCGAAGGCCGGAACCTCGGGCATCCAGTAGAAGGGGAAGCTGCTGATCCAGTCGTGCCGGTGGCCCTGGTTGCCGGCCATGATGAAGGCGGCGCCGGAGCCGATCGAGCAGAAGCTGCCGACGATCAGCCGGTCGACGCCCTCGTCGGGCAGCAGATAGCGGGCGCAGTCTTCGAAGCTGTGGCCGTGGTAGTAGCCGGAATAGTAGCTGAAACGGCCGACGACGATGTTGGGATTGGTGACCTGCTTGTCGAGGGTCACGCCCCGGAAGGGGCTTTCGAAATAGTTGTCCATGATGACGATCTCTGAATGAACAGAACATAGAAACGCGGCGCGAGAGCCGGTTGGCTTCGCGCTATCGCCCCGATGCGTGGCCCGGGGCATCATTCAGAGGGTTCGTCGTGCGGCTTTCACGTCATCCTCATGGGTCAACGGCTGCGATGATAAGCCAGGGAACGCCGCGCCGCAACCGCCGGCCTTGGCAGGCAGTGTTCGGGCCTTTTCAGGGAAAACACCCCCTGCCCCTTGAATATCCGAGATTGTCACCTATTTGTCATGCTGTGAGTGTACACACACCACTGACGCTTCTGATCTTTGACCACGGATGTACTGGCACTGATCATGGAGGCGTTGGAGAGAAGGTCGGGTTCGTCCCGGCCTTTTTGCTATCTGGACTTCCGCCCCCCCTGAAACAGCCTTCGCTTTACAGCTGGCTCCAGCCGCGCAGCAGCGTGTAGGCGGCCACCGCCATCAAGAGCAGGCCGGCCGCCCGGCCGACCCAGATGGTCAGGCCGGGGTTGGTGACGAGAGCGTCGCGGCCGCGCGCCGCCGCCAGCGCCAGCCCGCCGTAGACGACGAACTGGGTGGCGACGGTCATCGTGCCCATCACCACCGCCTGCGGCCACAGCGGGCCGTAGATCGGCGACATGAACTGCGGGTAGACGGCGAGGATGAACAGCCACGCCTTGGGGTTCAGAAGGCAGGTGACGATGCCCTGCCCGAACACCGTCCGCGACGACCTGACGAGGCCGTCGTCCACCCGGTCGACGACGATGGAGCTGCGCGCCAGCGTGAGGCCGATCCACATCATGTAGGCCGAGCCGGCGATCAGCATGACGCCGGAGACGGTCGGGATCAGCCGGCTGAGCCCGGCCACCGCCACCGTGCCGAACAGCGTGTGGCAGACGCCGCCCACCATCAGCCCCAGCGTTGCGGCGATGCCGGCCCGCCGGCCGCGCGTCAGCGCGTTGGCCAGCACGAACATCATGTCCATGCCCGGCACGACGATGATGCCCGCCAAAAGCAGGAAGTAGATCCAGAGGTTTTCGCCGTAGCTCATGCGCCGCCATCCCGATGGACCGGCGGCCCGTCGCCACCGGCTCTCAACATGGCAGGCTGTCTAGACGGCTCGCTGACAGGGAACTGTCAGCTGCATCGGCGGCGCGGCCGGAACCGCGCCCCTCAACGGATGGCTCGGCGAAGGCTGTCAGCCCTTGCTCTTGTTGCCGGCGTTGCCGTTCGTCGCACCGCCCTTGTTCACGGCGGCGAAGGGATTGACGGTCTGGGGCGCGGCGGCCTTGGCCTGCTTGGGCTTGCGCACTTCCCGGTTGCCGCGCTGCTGTCCTTTGTTAGCCACGATCGAATGTCCTCTTGATGAGAGTGTCCTGTTTGCTGGACGCCGGCGCGCTCACCGGCTCCAGGCGGTCCTGCGCCACGACGCGCTCGTAGCGCTCCTCGTCGTTGCGGACCCGGTACTGGAACTGGCCGTCGGACGGCGGCAGCGTCGCCACCACCCGGTAGACCCCGGCGGCGGCGGCGTGCAGGTAGCTGCGCCGCATCAGCACGGTGTCGCCGACGTGGAAGAAATGACTGGGGGCGGTATAGGCCGCCGAGGGACCCGCCGAGGGACCTGACCGGCGCTGCGCATCCGTTGTTGCCATGGTGATAGCCTTCCCTTGAGCAGTCGCGGCGGCAGACGACTCCGGCCGAACTGGTTCGATCCGGCCTTTCTGCCATGGATGCGGCCGTCACAGGTCGATGAGTCCAATGGACTCAGCGACATATACGCGCCGGCATGAATTTATACCGCGACGAAAGATGAAATACTTGGATGTCTCGCACGCCGCGAAAATCTTAAGCTTGCCGTTGCCAGAAAACAGCAAGATTCAGGCGTCGAAAAACCGTATTGACGGACAGTGAATATCCACCCGCCCCCAAATCGACACAAGGGAAAAAACGGGTTTATTTTCAAAGGGTGGCATTTCGGCGGGAAATATCATAAAAGGAGAGCGTGACGCTGATCGGAGGGTGCGAATGGGACCCCTCCGTCTCTCCGGAACGCTCCGCCCCGCGCCGGCACCCTCCAGCGCCCTCCGGCGGGAAGCCGTACCGAACCAGTCGATCGCCGCCTTCGGGCGGCGTCTTGCTCTCCCAAAGGATCGGAAACTCAGTGCAGGTTCTCGTACGAGACAACAACATCGATCAGGCTCTTCGCGTCCTCAAGAAAAAGCTGCAGCGAGAGGGCGTTCTGCGTGAAATGAAGGCGCACCGCGCCTATGAAAAGCCCTCGGAAAAGCGCAAGCGCGAACAGGCCGACGCCATCCGTCGCTCGCGTAAGCTGGCCCGCAAGCAGGCGCAGCGCGACGGCCTGCTGCCGATGCCCAAGCCCAAGGTCCGCCCGGCCCGTCCGCGCCCGGCGGCGATGCCGACGGCCGGAACAGCGCAGTCCTGAGCGCGCTCACCCCTTGAATTTCGATCGGCGCTCCCCATATGGGGAACTGTGAGTTGCGCAACTCCACTCGTGCTTCTGGTCTTTGACCACGGATGTACTGGCACTGATCATCGAGGCACTTGAGAGAAGACCGGGTTCGCCCGGTCTTTTTGCTATCTGGAGCATCGCGAAAGCCCACGGTCGCCCACGTTGTTCGCCCTTTCCCAAAACACCGCCGCGCCGCCCACGCCATCTCCCCCACCGCAAAGCCCGCCCCGATCTGCAGCTATGGCATTCAAGCATCTGCAGCGAGAAATCCCGGGACAGTGGAGCGCGGAGGATCACGCCAGCTAGGCTTTTGGAGCACGATATCGGCGTTGCGCTCCGTTCTGCCTGAGGTACACCTTGAACTTGCACGCGAATTCAAGCGGCCTTCGCCAGGGCAGCCCGATGCGATACAGCCGCCACCTAACCGTTTGTTCCCATATATAAATTTGTCATCCTTGCGAAAGCGAGGACCTCAGTCAGAATAGAAGAATCGGCCGATATAGATCTCCCAGTACCGGAGGGAGCCCGATATGAACGTAGCGCCCTTCCGGCCTGAGGTCCTCGCTTTCGCAAGGATGACAGATCTATATAAATCAATGACTTGACTGCGCTCGCCGCCTTCGGCGCGCTTCTCCTCCTCGCCGGCCTCGTCGTCGCCATGCTTGCAAAGCTGTGGCTGCTCGACCGCATGGTCTGGCTGCACAGAGAAACCCTCGGCACCGAACCGCCGCCGCCGGCAACACAACGCCAAACAATGCCTTCGTTTTGCCAAGCTCGCCGGATGAAAAAGCCATGAATGCGTGCGAGGTCTCGGTCATCCGAAGTTTTTCCGGAGAAACGGAGATGGTCAGCAGCGGTCGATCGGGGCGCTTCGCCTCCACGGTGGTCTTCTGGCAGTGGGCGCTGGGCATCGGCGTTGGCGCCGCCTGCGCCGGCGCGGTTTTCGTGGTCGGCAGCCAGCATGTCGCCACGCGCGTCGCCGTGACGGCGCCGAGCGTCGCCGCTCCGATCGAGGCCACCGGCGTTGCCAGCGTCGGCGGAACGCCGCTGACCACCGCCTCGCTCAACATGCCGATCATCCCCAGCGCCGAACCGCCGGTGATGCTGCCGCCCGACAAGCCGGTCCTGAAGCCGAAGAGCGCCATCAGCAAGGTGTTCCGGGTGCGCGAGACGCCCGCCGACGTCGCCCACTTCGATAGCTGCCTGCCCTCCTGCGAAACGCGCGACCCGCTGGTGGCGGGCGTGGACGGGGCCGCGTCGGCACCCGCCGCGCCCCTTGGCACCCTGCCCGTCGCCTCAATGCCCGTCGCCTCGATGCCGGGCGCTCCGGCTCCCGCCATGCCCGAAGCGCCCCTGCCCGAAGCGTCCGTGCCCGTCGCTCCCGCCCCGGTCGCCCCGGCCCTGCCGGACGGGCCGGTGCCGCCGTTGCCGCTCCTCGATCCGGTGGGTGGCGAGCCGATCCCGATGGCGCCGCAGCGCGGGCCGGTCGACCTTGCCGTCGACAGCGGCAAGGCGCTGGTCAAGGGCGTGGAGGCCACCTCCGGCGCCGTGGTGAAGGGCACGCGGCGGGCGGTCGACGCCGCCGTCGATCTTCTCTGGTGATCGCCGGCCGGCTCAGGCCGTGCCCGGCCGCCGCAGTTGCGACGGCGGATGGCCGAAGCGGCGGCGGAAGGCGGCGGTGAAGTTGGAGAGGTGCGCGTAGCCGGCCGAATAGGCGATGTCTGAGATCGACCGGTCGGTGAACATCAGCGCCTGCCGGGCGTCGTCGAGATACTTGTTGCGGATGAACTCGGCCAGCGAGCAGTTGTGCGCCTTGCGCACCAGCCGCTGCAAGGTGGCCGGGCTGGTGGCGAGTTCGCCCACCACGTCGGTCAGGCACAGCTCGCAGCCGGGCTTGCGGTCGATGCACTTGACCAGCGCATAGAGCCGCTGCTGCTCGACGGCCGTCAGGCCGCCGGGCGGGGCCACCGCGTCGGCGTCCGACCCGAAGGTGTCGCCCAGCGCCTCGGTGATGATGGCCAGCGTATGGCTTTCGAGCTGCAGGCTGGCGAAGGCCGGCTTGCGGGCGGCGATGTCGAACATCTGCCGCACCAGGAACTCGACGCGCGAACTCGGCTGCCAGTGCCAGAAGCCGGGGCGGCCATCGATCAGCGCTTGCAGGCCGGCCGGCGTGTCGGCGAAGCCCTGCCAGCGTTTCAGCCACTCGCGCGGCAGGCCGATCACCATCTTGTCGAGATACTGGCCCTTGCGCGCCTTGCGGCGCAGCCGGGCGCCCTCCGCGTGCGAGGCGATGATCGCCGAGGGCACCCAGCGCCCCTGCGCGGTGCGGCGCGGCATGGGGATAGGCTCGCCGTCGATCGACGCCTCGACGTGCCCCTCCAGGAAGATTTTGATCGACACCTCGGCCTTGAGCGGCACCTCCATTTCGAGGTCGCTGATCTGCATGCGCCGCCCGAAATTGGCGTAGATGCCTGAGTCCATCCGCACGGCGCCGACCACGCCGCAGGCGACGACCTCGTCGCCCTGCCGCCCGCCGTCGAGCAATCGCACGCCCTGCGTGCGCAAGGCGCGGCGGGTCAGAACCAGGTTGCCGTCGGCACGGGGCGAAGGGGTCGGCACGCCGCTCACGTGAGCCTCCTGCATAAGTTTCTGACCGGTTAACGACAGCGGGCGCCATCCCGACAACGTATAGGAATAGGGCGATCTCACAGTCAAGATTTGCCTCGGCAAGCGACCGCCCCGCAAGGGTGGCCGCCGGGGCGCGGCGGAGGGGCTCCGCCGCCTTTGGGGGTATGGATGAGCGACTATAGA
>Ga0206117_100293_pt1 | contig 65053 bp, 58 predicted proteins | sample 3A5Ametagenome_FD_177997 | JGI IMG/M metagenome (GOLD analysis project Ga0206117, IMG submission 177997) | Enriched microbial communities from leaf-cutter ant dump, University of Wisconsin, Madison, United States - 3A5A | ecosystem: Environmental > Terrestrial > Nest > Insects nest > Nest dump... | reverse complement strand
TCCATTTAAATGGAATTCCAGTTAATTCGCAGGAGCGTTTTAACCTTTCGAAATGTTCACGAGCCTTGAAAATGCGAGTAGCATTGTGGGTTTTATAAGCCCTTATGCCCTCAAATGCTGCAAAGCCATAGTGAAGCGACTGTCCGTATAAATCGGTCTTGGCTTCGTTAGCCTTTACAAACTGGCCGTTTAAATAAATTACCGTGTTCGAATTGTAATAATTCATCTTGTTTTGTTTTAAAAAAAGCGTCCCATTTTTTGAAGAAAGGGACGCTTTTTTAGTTTGCTACATCATATCTTAAAAAGAACCCTTACTCTGTTTTGAAAGTACCACATTAAGTAGCAGTATTCCGATGTTATCGGAAAGGTTGACATGGCTATTTAAAGTGATTAATTTCATTTTTGACGAGTTCAATTATTTTGTACTGTTTTTATAAATACCAATTTAGTATTCGGTTCAAAAAATAGCAATAGGCAAAATGAAAATATTTAATTTGAAATATAATTCCGTTTTGTTTTGTTATTTCAGATTTTAATTTTGAATAAGCACTCTTTTTTCTACTAAAACATTATCAATGGTAGACCAAATATGGAATCGGTATTCGGTATAGATGTTATGCTTGCATTGTAATTTTTGCAATTTTCTGCTTAAAAGTGAGAAATGTCAGAAAAAGATGAAAAATATAGCACTAGCTTGTGGAAGATATTTTGGGTTGTTTTTTGAATGAAATACTGTACCACCTTCTTCCCATTGGTGTAATGAAAATGAGGAAAGAAACAAAGTAGAAATAGAATGGGAAACAGTAGATAATAGCGCCAAAAGTTGTTCTGTTTGAAGTATGAAATATGTATTTTAATCGAGCAGTCAAATCAAAAGCAACATATTCGGAGTATTTACCTGCAATAGCTATAAGGTAATACCAAGCATAGGAGCATAAGATAATTCCGATAATCCAAGTATATCGATTTTTATATAACAAAATTATAGTCAGTGCTATTAGCACCATAATTCGGTCTTGGGTGTTGGAGCTATGCTTGGCATGAGGTATATCAAGGGTAATAAGCAGCAAGAAGAATATTACCAATGTCCATTTTAGAAAGTTTAGTATATTCTTTTTATTGGGCATTATTTAGAGAGGTTTGTTGCAGTTTAAAGGTAATAATTCTTCAATGCCTATCAATGCCCATGAAATCATTCCCTATCAAAAAGTCTTAGATATTTAGAAGGTACCAAACGTTTCCATTCTGGATGTCTTTTAACATAAGCAAAAACTAGAGGACATAAAGGAACTAGAGCGTAAGCATTTTCTTCTAAGTAGTTCAACGTTTTTTCAATCAGAGCGGTTGCTGCTCCTCTTCCTGCTAAAGCTTCTGGGCTTTCCGTGTGGATGAGTTTAATGATTTTTTCATTTTCTTCGTAATCGATAAAGGCTGTGTGTCCGTCTACTGATAATTCGAAACGTTGTTTTTCTTCGTTTTTAAATAGGGGCAGGTTGATAAATTCGTTTTTCATTTTATTTAGTTTTAAATAATATAAACGAAGTTAGCGAGAAATTGCTGTTTACCTGTTGATGTATGGTAATAAAGGGAAGGTTAGGGCTTTCGTCATTGCGAGGTACGAGGCAATCCCGAAGTAACATATAGATTGCTTCCCATCTTGCAATGACGTTCGCAGGACTAAACAAAATCCAAAGGACTTAAATTTCTATAGTGCTAATTTGTAGAAAGCGCATACGACTCCTACGGAGTCGCACCAAGGTTAGTCGGTAGTTTTATAAATATTTGACCTCTTCGAGGTCTTTAAAAAAGCGGATGCAACTTTCAGAGGTCCTAGAGCTCGCTGCTATCTAAGAATTGCTTTATAACCTCGCATGACGGTATGGTATGATAACAAAAAAAGCCCCGTATGTATACGGGGCTTTTTCTTATTTGATGTTTAGCTTAAGCTACTACTGCTTCGGCTAAAACAATAATCTTATTATCCAGTACTTCTACTACGCCACCTTTAATGTTGTAGATATTTTCGGCTGCAGCTTCTTTCACAATCACTGGACCATCTTCTAAAGTAGAAATGATAGGAGCGTGGTCTTTCAAAATCTGAAAAGAACCAGAAGTTCCAGGAACAGTAACTGCGGTTACTTCGCCTTCGAAAACTTTCTTGTCTGGAGTTAATATTTCTAAGTTCATTCTTTGAGTTTTACGTTTTACGTTATAAGTTTTAGGTCTTAGACCTCAACTTATAACGTATCACTTATTACGTACAACTTATTAGTTAGCTTCTGCCAATAATTTTTTACCTTTTTCAATAGCATCTTCAATGCTACCTACCAAGTTAAATGCAGCTTCTGGATACTCATCAACTTCGCCATCCATGATCATGTTGAAACCTTTGATGGTATCTTTAATGTCTACCAATACACCTGCTAAACCTGTAAACTGCTCAGCAACGTGGAAAGGTTGTGACAAGAAACGTTGAACACGACGAGCTCTGTGTACGGTTAATTTATCTTCTTCAGATAACTCATCCATACCTAGGATCGCGATGATATCTTGTAATTCTTTATAACGTTGTAAAGTTTCTTTAACACGTTGTGCAGTGTTATAGTGCTCATCGCCTAAAACTGTAGGAGAAAGGATACGTGAAGTTGAATCCAATGGATCTACCGCAGGATAGATACCAAGCTCAGCAATTTTACGAGAAAGTACTGTAGTTGCATCTAAGTGGGCAAACGTTGTTGCTGGTGCAGGGTCAGTTAAGTCATCCGCAGGTACGTAAACCGCTTGTACAGATGTAATTGAACCACGTTTGGTTGAAGTAATACGCTCCTGCATTAAACCCATTTCAGTAGCTAAGGTTGGTTGGTAACCTACCGCTGAAGGCATACGACCTAATAGTGCCGATACCTCAGAACCTGCTTGAGTAAAACGGAAGATGTTATCAACGAAGAAAAGGATATCTTTTCCAGCGCCTTCGCCATCACCATCACGGAAATATTCAGCAACAGTTAAGCCTGATAATGCTACACGAGCACGTGCACCAGGAGGCTCGTTCATTTGACCGAATACCAATGTTGCTTTTGATTCTTTTAATTTTTCAGTATCAACTTTATCTAAATCCCATCCACCTTTTTCCATTGAGTGTAAGAACTCATCACCATAGTTGATTACACCAGACTCGATAAACTCACGCAATAAGTCGTTACCCTCACGAGTACGCTCACCTACACCAGCAAATACTGATAAACCAGCATAAGCTTTAGCGATGTTGTTTACCAACTCCATGATTAATACGGTTTTGCCTACTCCCGCACCACCAAATAATCCAATTTTACCACCTTTTGCATAAGGCTCTAATAAGTCGATAACTTTAATACCTGTGAAAAGTACTTCAGTTTCAGTAGAAAGCTCATCAAATTTAGGAGGGGCATTGTGGATTGGCTTACCAGCAGAATTATCTAAAGTGTTAATTCCGTCGATAGCTTCACCAACTACGTTAAATAAACGACCTTTGATCTCATCGCCTACAGGCATTTTAATAGGTGCGCCAGTATCAACCGCATCCATTCCACGTACTAAACCATCGGTTGAGTCCATTGCAATGGCACGTACACGGTCTTCACCAAGATGTTGTTGAACCTCTAGAACGATTTTTTGACCATTTTCTTTTTTAATCTCTAAAGCAGAGAAAATTTTAGGTAAAGTGGCATCGTTAACAAAGCTCACGTCAACTACCGGACCTATAATTTGCGCTATCTTTCCAATATTAGGCATATTTTGTATTTGGTAAAATTATAAAAATCAAAATGTTAAAGGCGTTTTTGTGCGCCTGCTTTTCGGATGGCAAAGTTATTAAATTTTAATGTAAATTTTATATAGAAATAAAATGTTTTTCAACACTTTAATAAATGATAATTTAGTCGTTATGAAAACAGTATTAGTTACGGGTAGTAATGGCCTTTTAGGGCAGAAAATAACCGAACAGGTTTTAGCTAATCAAGGTGTGAATTTGATTGCTACCAATAGGGGTTCTAATAAATATCCGATAAAAGAAGGATATGTGTACGAGCAGATGGATATTTTGGATAGGGAACAAGTAGAAGCTGTTTTAGAAAAATATAAACCTGATGCGCTTATTCATACAGCTGCTATGACCAATGTAGACATGTGCCACCAGCAAAATGAGAGCTGTTGGGACTTAAATGTAAAAGCAACAGCTTTTCTTGTTTCGCTTTGCGAAAAGCTGGGCATACATTTTATATATGTATCTACAGATTTTGTGTATGATGGATTGAATGGGCCTTACAAAGAAGACGATGAGCCAAAACCAGTAAGTTTTTACGGAGAAAGTAAATTAGAGGGTGAGCGGGTTACGCAGCAAATGAAAGGCAGCTGGACAATTGTGAGAACAATTTTGGTTTATGGTATATTAAAAGACATGAGCCGGAGTAATATAGTGCTTTGGGCTAAAGGTGCTTTAGAAAAAGGTTTGCCTATTAACGTGGTGAATGATCAATGGCGCATGCCTACGTTGGCAGAAGATTTGGCAAAAGCTTGTTTATTGATGGTGGAAAAGCAGGCGAAGGGTATTTATCATATTTCTGGAAAAGACATGATGAGTATTGCGGAATTGGTAGGGCGGGTGGCTCGGTTTTGGGGTTTAAACGAAGGCTTAATTAACGAAGTAACTTCAGATACCTTGGCTCAGGAAGCGAAACGTCCGCAAAAAACTGGTTTTATTTTAGACAAAGCCATGACTGATTTGAACTACCAACCACATAGTTTTGAAGAAGGGTTAGCGTTGGTGAGGGAACAGTTGGCAATGAGCAGTGGTCGGTAAACAGTTTTCAGTTAACCAACAATTGGAATAGGACAATTAGCTAATGCGATAATGAGCTAAATTAGCTAGTCATCAAATTATAAATTATCAAATTAATAAACATATGTCATTACAAGTAGGAGATCAAGCTCCAGATTTTAAATTAAAGGATACAACGCTACAAGAAGTTTCTTTGGGCGATTTTAAAGGTAAAAAAGTGGTACTTCATTTTTTTCCTTTGGCTTTTACAGGTGTTTGCACTACGCAGCTTTGCACCATGAGAGATAATTTTGGTTATTACGATGGTTTAAATGCTCAAGTTTTGGGCGTTTCAGTTGATTCGCCATTTACCTTAGCTAAGTTTAAGGAAGAACAAGCTTATCAGTTCCCATTGTTGTCAGACTTTAACAAGGATACAGCAGGAGCTTATGGTGCCTTGTATGAAGATTTTTTAGGCTTAAAAGGGATTGCAAAGCGTTCGGCTTTTGTGATTGACGAAGAAGGTAAGGTGATTTATGCTGAGGTTTTGGAAGATGCAGGAAACCTACCGGATTTTGCAGCCATTAATAAAGTAGTTGCGGGGTAAAACCCTCTCTGTCTTGGGCATCTCTTCCTAAAGGGAGTGGAGTAAATATTACAGATTTTACGAAAGCGGGATTGACGCTGATATTGAGGCGTAGTCCCGCTTTGTATAGTACGCCATTTCTGTGAAAACGGAAATCTTAAAGTGAAAATCTTTTAAATAGCATTACGATTCACAATCAAGTTGGGAATGCCGAAAGTAAAAGAGAATTTAGGTAACTTTAACCTGTGCATAGCACTTGCCAGCTAAACCCGATATAGGCGGATACCGGCCTTGTGGCTAAGGCCTGTGGAGTATGGCCGGTAGCGGGACTAAATTAAATAACAGCAAATGAATTGCTTTTCAGATGATTAGCGGTTGCTGTTTAAAAATTTGCAATAAAAATTGTGAATTTAAATTTGAAACATTACTTTTGCAGTCCCTTACGGGGAAATGCATTCGTAGCTCAATTGGATAGAGCATCTGACTACGGATCAGAAGGTTTGGGGTTCGAATCCCTACGAGTGCACAAAGGTAGAAGTTAATAGCTTCTACCTTTTTTTGTTTATAGCCTCTTCTTATCTTTGGTTAACATATTGTCGGCTATGTCTATTCTCCATCATTTCTTGCTTGCTTTTATATTGTTTGGGTTCTTTCAAGGGATAGTTAATGCGATATTTCTTTTTAAAACCTCTAAACAATTTAAGCCCAATTGGCTGTTGGGATTACTGACTGTTCTCATTGCCTTGGCGAATTTGAATATCTATTTTTTTCAACTGTCTATTCCTTCATTTTGGCAAACGGTGGGCGATATGCTGCCATTATTGGTGTTTATGCCAGTTGGCCCGCTATTATGGCTTTATGTGCGAAATAGTTTGAATGGCAGAAAATTTGATAGAAAAGATGCTGTTCATTTCATCCCTGTAATATTTGATTTGGCCCCTTATGTAGTGGCCTCGGTTTATTATATTGGTTTAATAGGAAATAGGGAGCGGGTTTTTGAATGGATAAATATTTATAATGTGTATGTAGATATATTACGTTGGGTTTCCATAACTGCTTATCTTTTGATGTCTTGGAGGATTTGCATGAAATCGCCCCAGCGGGAAAAAATGATTGCCTACACCAAGCAATTACTTGTTGTTTTTTCTGCTTTTCAATTCGTATGGCTTATTTTCCTTATCCCATATTTGTGGCCCAAATTTCAAACGGCACTTTTGCAAACAGCGGGTTGGTTTACTATTTATGTTCCTTTAACCACATTAGTTTATGTACTTGGTTGGATAGGGTATCGAATTGCTAAGGAATATAAAAAGACCAGCGGAGTAAAACTTTCTGAAGCTGAAGCCCGACAGCTTATCAATAAGCTTGAGAAGGCATTAATGGAGGAATCACTGTTCTTGGATCCTAAACTTAATCTCACTGCTTTGTCTAAACATATTGGCGTGTCGCAGAAAATAATTTCATATGTATTGAATCAATATTTGAATAAAAATTTCAATGAGTATCTCAATACCTATCGGATCACCGTTTTTAAACAGAAGTTGGCTCAAAATAGACAGTCGATTTTAAGCTTGCAGGGAATTGCCAAAGAATGTGGCTTTAATTCTCAAGCTACTTTTCAACGGGTCTTTAAACAGTTTACTGGAGTTTCGCCTACAGAGTATCTGAGTTTGAAACCCTCTGAAAATGCCGATTATCGTACTCAAATCCGAATTTGAGTATAGTTGAAAGCCCTAAGCTTTGTCCCAAAACCACACTTTTGTCGAATGAAATCGCACATATTAATTACTTGTTTGTTGTTTGGCGCTTTGGGTTGGTGTAAGGCACAATCTAATGTCGTTCAAAAAATCTCCGAGGTAGAGCATGGTTTTTATGATCAAATAATAGTTCAGAAGAACATGCCTGGTAGAAGTTTAAAAGATCAGATGCAGTGGAGAAAGGTAAATGGTTTAAGTATAGCAGTTATTGATAGTGGTAAGTTAGCTTGGGCCAAAGGTTACGGGGTGGCTGATGTAAATCTTCCTGCTCAAAAAGTAGATACTGCTACTTTATTTCAATGTGCCTCTATAGGTAAAGTAATTACTACTATTGCTGCCTTGCGTTTGGTAAAAGAAGATAAAATAGATTTGGATGAAGATGTTAACCAGAAATTAAAAAGCTGGAAAATTCCTGAAAATGAATTTACGGCACAACATAAAGTAACGCTACGTACACTACTTTCTCATTCTGCAGGTTTTACCGATGATTATGGTTTTGAAGGCTATGAACCTGATAGTACATTACCTACTTTATTGCAAATGCTAAATGGGGAGGGGCCTGGCAATATCAAAAAGAAGTTAATTGTAATGACGGTGCCAGGCAAGGTGGAAAGATACTCGGGCGCTAGCTTTTTAATTATCCAGCAGTTAATTGAAGATGTAACAGGTATGAGGTTTGCTGAATATGTTAAACAGGTGGTTTTGCAGCCGATGGGCTTATCACACACCACTTATTGTTATCAACCAGATGTAGAGATGAAGCTAAGTGTGGCGAGGGGACATCACGGTAATGGAAAAACAGAGAAAAAGCTCAAGTATAAAATATATCCAGAAATGGCGGCAGCTGGTCCTTGGACAACCGCTAGTGATTTAGCTCGCTTAATCATAGGTCTACAGCAAATTCGTGATGGAAGGACTAATATGCCTTTGGATTCCTCGCTTTGGAAGCAGGTGTTGGTTCCTCAAATTAACTCGATGGGTTTGGGTATTCCTTTAAAAGGTTCGGAAGAAGTTTTGGGCTATTGGCATGCTGGAAATAATGCTGGATATACCGGAATGCTTTTTGGGGTTACCGCAACGGGGCAAGGGGCAGTGGTGCTCACCAATTCTGATGGAGGGGAATGGTTGGCTTTAGACGTGATAAGAAGCATTGCGGATGCATATCAATGGCCAATAATGCAAAACTTTCGTTCCGGTGAAGTTAATAATCCAGAGGAATATATTGGGCATTATCAGTTGTCGGGGGAAGATGCTTTGATTGTTTCTTTTGTAAAGGGGCAGCTTTATTTTGAGAAAAAGAGGAATTCAAGGAAATTTAAATTGTATGGTTTGGCTGATGGTACTTTTAGAATTTCGGAAAAACCAGATAACTTGAGTTTTAGGTTTGTTAGGGATGCTCATGGAAAAGTTTCAGAGTTAATGATGTATGAAAATGGTAACAAAGTTTATCGGTTGAAAAAATCTGAATTTTAGTTTAATTGTCTTTTAATAAGCTTGTTATTTTTGATTTGTTGTGTTTGGGCTATCCGGAATAGTGAAATTATAATGAACTTAATTGAATAAGTAACTGGTTGGGATTGAGAATAAAGTAAAAAAGTTTTGATTGACACTTTTTGAAGGAAAAGAGCCAAAAATTGAAAAAAATGGCCGTGGAGCTAATATATATTTATATATTTGCAACCTCATAAAGAAATGGCTTAAGATGAGCCACTTCAATACAATAAATAGATTTCCTTTTAGGAGCGTAGTTAACTTAATTTGATGCTAAATTTAGTTCTTTTTGGCCCTCCAGGTGCAGGCAAAGGCACCCAATCTCAAAAGTTAATTGATAAATATCAGTTAGTACACATTTCAACAGGCGATTTATTCAGAGCCCACATTAAAAACCAAAGTCCACTGGGACAGCAGGTAAGCAAATTAATTGCTGATGGCGAATTAGTGCCAGATAGCATTACCATTGCAATGTTGGAAGAGGAAGTGGATAAAAATCCTGATGCAAAAGGATTTATTTTCGACGGTTTTCCTCGCACAGTTCCTCAAGCAGAGGAATTGGATAAATTTTTGATCGCTAAAGGAGAAAAAATTGATGGTGTAATTGCGCTAGACGTAGATCAAGATGAATTGACCCGTCGTATTGCAGAACGCCATAAAATTAGCGGAAGACCTGATGATGATGCTGAAAAGTTAAAAAAACGCATCGACGAGTATTTTAACAAAACTATCCACGTATTGCCTTATTACCAAGGCCAAGATAAATTGGTGAAGGTAAATGGTATTGGCGAAATTGAAGTGATTTTCAATAGCCTTTGTGAGGTAATTGACCAATATTAAATTTAATAATTAGTTAATTCGATAATTAGCTAATCAAGAATAAAGCATCCGTATAAAATACATTGGTTATTTTTGCGGATGTTTGTTTTTTAGTTTAACCGCTAAATGAAAAATTAAATGCTAATTAGGCGACTACAATCTTAATACGTTAAGTGTTGTGGAAAGCAATTTAGCTATCGTAAATCAAAAATCGTAAATCTCCATGTCTCAAGGTTCCAATTTTGTTGATTATGTGAAAATCTGTTGTCGCTCGGGAAAAGGGGGAGCAGGTTCGGCACATTTGCATCGTGATAAGCATACTGCTACAGGTGGTCCTGATGGTGGTGATGGTGGTCGTGGTGGGCATATTATCCTAAAAGGTAATACCCAATTTTGGACTTTACTGCATTTGAAATATCGTAAGCACATTATTGCTGAAGATGGTGGTGCTGGTGGTAGTGGACATAAATTTGGTAAGCAAGGTAAAGACGAGATTTTAGAAGTTCCTTTGGGAACCATAGCTCGTAATGCTGAAACTGGAGAAGTGCTTTTTGAAATTACAGAAGACGGTGAAACTAAGATTTTAACAGCAGCTGGCCGCGGTGGCTTGGGCAATGCCCACTTTAAATCTGCCACTTTACAAACACCGCGTTTTGCGCAGCCAGGCGAAGCAGGAAAGGAAGAGTGGGTAGTATTGGAGTTGAAGGTATTGGCCGATGTAGGTTTGGTTGGTTTCCCTAATGCTGGAAAATCTACCTTGCTTTCGGTATTGTCTGCAGCTAAACCAGAGATTGCTGACTATCCTTTTACCACTTTGGTGCCTAACTTGGGAATTGTTTCTTACCGAGATTCTAAGTCGTTTATTATGGCTGATATTCCTGGAATCATCGAAGGGGCATCTAAAGGAAAAGGTTTGGGTTTTAGGTTCTTAAGGCATATTGAACGTAACTCTGTGTTGTTGTTTATGATTCCAGCGGACACCAGCAGGACTGTTTTGGAAGAGTACGAAATATTGAAGAATGAACTACAGGAGTTTAATCCTGAGCTGATGCAGAAACCTCATTTGTTAGCAATAACCAAATCGGATATGCTTGATGAGGAGTTGAAAGCGGAAATGGAAAAGGAACTACCTAAAGTTCCTCATATTTTTATTTCTTCGGTGGCCCAACAAGGCTTAGTAGAATTGAAGGATATGCTGTGGAAAGCGATTAATGAAGATTAAACGTTAACGAATAAGCATTCAATTCATACATGTGGCTAAGTATGGAAAAGAAGTTTGAAAAGAAAGTGCCTAAAATGAATAGTTTCAATTTTAAACCAAACTTCTTCATGCTTAAAACTGGGTCAACTAAGTAGCGTAGTGAACCATAGAACCCACTCAATTTAAATAAAATAGAACTTTTGGTATCTGTTTCATGAATTCCTATACGCCTTAAGGCATATCTGTTCATGTTCCCTTTGTAGATAGATAGGCCATATTTGTATCCGGAATTAGAGAGTAGTTTTCTGTAATTTTTGGAAACTTCGCCATATGGGTGTGCAAATGAGTAGATAGGACGATTTAGCAGTTTTTCTAAAATATTTTTAGAATGTTCTAGCTCATATAACTGAGTATGGTGATCTATTTTTAATTGATTTAAATGACGATGACCATGACTACCAATTTCCATCTGATTTTTATTTAAGAATATCAGATGTTCTTCATTAGCTAGTGTAATCTTGTCGAAATTTTGTTCGCTTACATCCCATTTGTTGTAGCCCCCAATATATGCCGTAGGAATATAGAAAGAGGCTTTCATTTTTCTTCTGATGAGCTCAGGGACCACAAACTCAAATAAGTTTTCTGGGCAATCGTCAAAAGTAATGATCACTGAATTTTTGATGTTTGTAATTTTAGATTCTTCTATTTCCGCAAAAGTTGTAGTGGTTAAACCTTTTTCTTCAATTGCATCCAGTAGCTCCAAAAATTTCTCTTTGCTAATGCTCCAGTCTCCAACACCTTTTAAAGAGGTGCTTTCTATGTAATGAAGCATTATAATTGGTATCCTCATAAATTAAATTAATTAGAAATATCAGAAGACATTTCTTTTGAAAAGGTTCAAAATTTTAAATTTAAGAGAGAGTGTTATAAAGATATCAACTTAATGGTTTGACAAAGTATTATAAAGTTAATTTTACAGGTTTTCTACCTTTCAATTACAATGTCTTCTAATACTAACATGTCCATCTTTGTCCTTAGGAAGCAATTTAATGCTTCTTCTGGGGTATTCACAATAGGTTCATTTTCATTAAATGAAGTATTCAACAATATAGGAACGCCTGTTTTCTCCAAAAAATTATTGATTAATCCATAATATTTCGGCTCTATTGATTGTTCCACGCTTTGTAATCTACCTGTACCATCAACATGGGTTACGGCAGGTATTTTTGCTCGTTGCTCTTCTTTGATAAGGAATACTTTCTCCATAAAAGGAACATCATCTACCTGTTCGAAATAATCGGGGATGTGTTGCTTTAAAATAGAAGGAGCAAATGGTCTGAAGGATTCTCTTCTTTTGATTTTAGCATTGAGAATTTCCTTTGCATCTTCTCTTCTAGGATCAGCAATGATAGAACGATGGCCTAATGCTCTTGGGCCAAATTCTGCACGACCTTGAAACCATCCTACTACTCCTGAGTTGATCAAGCAATCAGTCACTTTACTGAAAAGTGCTTCACCCTCAAGTTTTTGGTAGCTAATGTTTTTCTGTTGAAGTAATTCTTCAATGGTTTCATTGCTGAATCGGCTGCCAAGATACCCATGCAGCATGGGAGCGGTTCTAGGTTGATTCAGTAATTGATTGTATACCCATAAGGCTGCACCTATGCAGGTTCCAGCATCATGTCCTGCAGGCGGGATATATACTTTTTTAAATGGTGTTTTCTGTAAGATTTTTCCATTAGCTACCGAGTTTTGAGCAACACCTCCTGCAATACAAACAGCATCTAAGCCCGTTTTTTGTTGAAGATGGGTAAGCAGGTGATAAATCAATTCTTCGGTGATTCGCTGAACAGAAGTTGCCCAGTCTTTATGGTCTTGGGTTAATGGTTCATCGGCTTTCCTTGCGGGGCCAAATTCATTAATTAAGGCGTCGGCATATAAACTGTCCATTGCAGGTATACCACCTTCCCAAACCATGTTAACCCCCTTAGTAGGATGGTTGAAATATTTGAGGTCTAGTTCAAAAAGTCCGTTATCCTTAAACTTGATTACTTTTCGCAACTGCTCTAAATGGGTAGGTTGGCCATATGGTGCCAAGCCCATCACTTTGTACTCGTCGCCATAATGTGGAAAGCCCAGCCATTGCGTAAAGGTGGTATAAAACACGCCAACGGAATGGGGATAGGAAACAGTTTCCTTCACTTCAATTTTATTACTTTTGCCAATCCCTGTCATGGTACTGGTAAAATCACCAAAACCATCAATAGATAATAAGGCCGATTCTTCAAAGGGAGATGCAAAAAAGGCACTTGCTAAATGACTTCGGTGATGTTCTACGTTATGGAATTTTGCTTTTAAGTCGCCAGCTTTTAAATTAAAATGTTCGATAAACTCGTCCTCAATAGAAGCCGCCTTTTTAAGGTTTTTAACTCTGCTAATGATATTGCTTAGATTTAACCTGTTTTTCAAAGCTGTTAAAGCCTTTTTACCCAAATTAGCCTTTGGATCTCTAGATATAGCGATATGGTCTACTTCCTTGATGTCGATTTCAGCTTCCTGTAAACAAAATTTTATCGCTTCAATAGGAAAGCCCGCCCAATGTTTTATTCGTCTGAAACGCTCTTCTTCTGAAGCAGCAATTAATTGGCCATCTTTGTAAATACAGGCCGACGAATCTCCGTGATAGGCGTTAATTCCTAAAATATACATAATGATTTATGGGTTAAATAATTGATTGCGAAGATATAACTAAAACGAATATGTTTATAGCAAAAAGGAGTAAAACACTAGGATGTACTTTGTTTGCTTGCATATTTGAGCCACAGGTAAACCAATAGTATTAAAATGGCATAAACGATGATATTAAATAAATCATGATGGTCAATGGCCAGTAATGGTTTTCTTTTATCCCAATATAAAGACAGTAAAATTAGCCTTAATGTGTTTAGTAGCTGAATAAGTACTAATCCGAATATTAAGAATCCATATCTGGTTTTGATATGCCCGGGGAAGGTTATCACGAAAGCACTGAAAACACCCATTATTCCGTAGCCTAAACAACTATAGACCATTGTAAAGCCATGTTTACCAATTACTTTTAACTGAAAATTATTGGTGTAAACAATGTAGTCCATCCACCGTAGTACCGTTGCAGCACTGTTTATGGTGAAATTACGCCACCAATTGATGTAGTTCAGATGCTGGTCTAGAAATGGGATATAAAGTCCACCTTTTGCAGTAAGGCCAATGTAAGCGGTGTTAAACCCATACCATAATAAAGATAAGGAAATGAAGTACAAGATGAACCGAAAATAAGGTTCATCCCAGAAGCTTTTAATGGTTCGGCTAAGCTTATTCATTCTTAGAGATACGGTTTAACTTTTCAGCAATCTTTACGTCAACAATTAACCTGAACCAAAAGCCTTGTAGGAAATGAAATAACATACCTGTCCTTCCATCTAAAAAGCCTAGTTGAAAAGTCATTCGATAAGTGAAATAAATAAAAGGTCGAACAAATCGAGGCAGTTTCCACCACATGCTTTTTAAATAGGCTGCACGCTGATAAGGATCACCAAATAATTTGGGTTTGATGGTCTGTTTACGTAAATTTTCCATCCGTTCTATTTCTTCGCTGGCTACTAAATCACTATACCGGTTGTGCTTGTCAATCCAAAAGCGAATTTCATTTTCCTTAAGGTTTTCTTCAAGAATATGTCCTTTTTTCCAAATGGTAGTATTTCCTGCAACAATAAATCGGTGATCCATATTCTCGTTAAGGTCGGAATAGCCAATACCGTAGCGAAACATTTTTAATTGGTATTTTGGATAATAACCACCGTGTTTGATCCATTTTCCTTTGAAAATATTCTTACGGTTAAAATAAATTCCCTCTACATTGCGATAAGCTTCTTCATTGAAATTTAGGAGCAATTCGAGAAGTTCAGGAGTTACTGTTTGATCGGCATCTAGGCCAATGACCCAAGGAGTTTGTATTTCAAAATTTTTGAGGGCAAAATCCCATTGTTTAGGATGATTTTCAAAAGGATGATATTTAATGTCAGCCCCAAAACTGTCAGCAATTTTTAAGGTTCCATCTGTACTTCCAGAATCCAATATAAAAATTGGTGCATTTAATTCCGCAATAGAATTGAGCAAACGAGGAAGGTGTTGTTCTTCGTTGAAAGTTAGAATGATGAAGCTAAATGCTGGGTTCATTAAATAGTGACTCTAATTACCATTGATTTCCAAAGATAGGCTAATCTTCTACAACCTAAGGATTGATTTTTAAGAGGTTTTGGTACATGCTGATGTACTTGTTTGACAGTGCCGTTTCGTTAAAATCTCGTTTAATTATTGTTGGAGCATTGGCTCTAATCTGATTGCGTTTTTGAATATCCTCGAATGATTTAAGAAGGGTAGCCGTTAGTTGTTCGGGAGTATTTGAAGTAATCCATCCCAAATTGGTTTCTGCCACATATTCTGCTGCCCCTGCTTCCTTACTTACAATTACCGGAGTTCCTACCGCTAAAGCTTCTATAATTACATTCGCAAAGTTCTCCTTGTAAGAGGGTAGGACTAAAGCATCAACCGATGCAAGTAAATCAAATTTTTGAGTATTGTTCACATGACCTTCCCATTTGATTTTTTCTGAGATATTTTTTTGACTCGCGAGCTGCTTTAGATGGTTCACGTAATTTAAATCGCCCTCGCCGGCAATCTTTAGCTGCCAATTGATGGATAGTAAACTTAAAGCTGAAAATAGGTTTTCTAAGCCTTTTATCTCATTGATGCGTCCCAGAAAAAGCAGTTGATATTGTTTGTTTGCTTGTGTTTCTACAGCATGCTGCAATGGAAGCTGAATGAAGTTTGGAATTGTTTCAGGCGATTTATTTGTAAATGCAAAAATATCATCATGTTCTTGCTTGCTCGTGGCATGGTAAGCCATTCCTTTCAGCAGGTGTTTGCCCAATAACTGATGGATAAGCCTTTTACTCCATGAATTTTTGTGGCTGACGGTATAGGCATTTAGCATTCCTCTAGGAGAAAGTACTACTTTTATCCCATACCGTTTAGCTACTAAGCAAGAAAAAATAGACACCAAATTCCACCAGGCATGGATGTGTATGATCAGCTCATTTTTGCGCCCTGCTTTTTTCTCTTCCACGATGATTTTACGTAGGAAACTAAAAAGGGCAGGAGAGAAGTGGGTATGGTCTTTGGTAAGCCTTTTAAAATAAAATACCTTTACACCGTCGACTAATTGTTCAACACCCGTAGGGACATTTAGTTCTGCTTTACCATTAGCGGTAGTAGCTAGAACAATTACATCCTTGCCTGCTTTTACCAACTCTTCCGATAACTTAGATACGGACATGGTTGGCCCACCATAAATGTATGCAGGTTTATAAGCCGCACATATTTGAATGATTTTCATTTTGTCTGGTGAGGAAGCCGTAGTTTAAAGGGTATTTTTAAGCTAGTGGATTGCTTTGTTCCTGCGCAAGTTTACTATTTCTGTAACCATAAAGGAAGTAAATAACCAATCCAACTACCAACCATATTCCAAAACCAATCCAGTTACTTAGCTCCAGTTCACACATCATATATAAACAGGAAATTAAGCCCAACACAGGGATAAGAGATAGGTTTTTAGCAATGGACAAATAAGTGATGACCAAACAAATAATCAGGAAAATCCACATTGGAATCTTATGTTTGAATAAATGCCAACCACTTTCGTATTTCTTATGATAGTCTACCGATGATTTACTTAAAAAGTTTTCATATTGGTCGGAATTAAGATTGCTTAAATAAGCTTCAGCATCAATTTGTTTGCCTTGTAATACCACAGGACTAGTACTGATTTCTTGTTTGATGGTGCTTAGTTCTTCACTGTTTAAAGAGGTAACAAAAGATACTGGACTTACCACTTTAGGTGTGTTTGAAATAAAACCCATTGCTTCCTTATTAAATTCCGTAAAAGCTAAAATAATTGCCCCCACAAAAAGCACTGGAATTACAAATTTCGCATTCACATAAGGAATTTTGAATTTTCCACGTTGTACGTCAGGTCTGTTTTGAAGTACCAATACACCGGCACATACTAGTACAAAGGCAAACAAAGTTCCAATTGAACACAAATCTGTTACGGTGGTAAGGTTCATGAATAGTGAAGGAATGGCCACTACGAAACCAACTACTATGGTAGAGAAAGATGGTGTTTTATACTTTGGATGGATCTTAGAAAATGATTTCGGCAATAGTCCATCACGGCTCATGCTCATCCAAATACGAGGTTGTCCCATTTGGAAAACCAATAGTACAGACGCCATGGCAAATACTGCACTTACGGCAATAATGCCACTCATGAGTTTTAAATCTATTTGGTCAAAAACGTATGCCAAAGGATCGCCAACGGCTAGTGTATTGTATTTCACAATTCCTGTTAAAACCAAAGCAATGGCAATGTATAGGATGGTACAAATCACGATAGCCCACATCATCCCTCTAGGTAAGTCACGTTGCGGATTTTTACATTCTTCAGCAGTGGTAGATATGGCATCAAAACCAATATAGGCAAAAAATACTGCGGATACTCCCTTAAGTACGCCCGAAATGCCGTTAGGTGCAAAAGGGTTCCAGTTTTCTGTATCCACATAAAAAACACCAACTGCAAGTACCAATAAAATTACAGCAAGCTTAACAATTACCATGGCGTTACTGGCGTTTCTTGATTCTTTCATGCCTCGGTATACCAGCCAAGTAATGAAAATGATAATGCCTAGCGCAGGAATGTCGGCTACAAGATGAAAGCCTCCAATTTGAGGTGCAGTATTCCATGCGTTAGCGGCAACTCGAGTGGCTTCGTCTATATTGGCCATGCTTTTGCCCGCATTAAGTAAGGCTTCTGCGTGTTTGTGTCCATTGTAGGCACTTAAGTAGTCCATACTGGCCCAGTCAGGCACATGAATACCATTGATGCCTAGAGCGGGTATTTTAATGGAGGAGAGCAGGCCCGTAAAATAATCGGACCAGGAAATAGCTACCGTAATATTACCAATGGCATATTCCATAATGAGCGACCAACCAATAACCCAGGCAACCAACTCGCCAAAGGCTACATATGAATAAGTATAGGCACTCCCAGAAACAGGTACCATTGAAGCAAATTCAGCATAAGCAAAAGCAGCAAAACTACAGGCAACGGCAGTAAAGATGAATAAAAAGATTACTGCAGGCCCACCATCAGCACTTGCTTTACCAATGGTACTAAAAATTCCAGCACCGATAATGGCGGCAATTCCGAATGCGGTAAGATCTCTTACACCCAGTGTTTTGTGTAATGACGCCTCATGATCGCCGTAGCCCTTTGCGGCATCGGCCAATATTTTACTAACTGATTTTTTTCTGAACAGGTTTTTTAGCATGCGCTATTGTTTGGTTGGTAATCTTTCAAACTTAAAAAAATAAATAGACTTCTTTTCATTCAGAGTAAAACGAGAATCGAAATTGTATTTTTTTAATGAAGTGGAAATTCAGTTGATGTTTCTTTGAATATTTATCAAAACAGGTTCGTTAAATGATTTTATCGAACCTGTTTCGAAATGGGTTGGCCAAAATCATATCGTTTAGCCTAGTTTTTCTAACTCGATTTTTACAAATGCTGCTAGTTCATTGATATAAGTCGCACTAAAATCAAATTTGATTCCAGCAGTCTCGTATATCTCGTTCATAGGTTTGGTATAACCTAATGCCAAAGCATCGAGATATTGCTGCAAGCCTTTTTCTGGATTTTCTTTATAATTTTTCCAAACAGCTATAGCACCCAATTGAGCAATGGCATATTCAATATAGTAGAAAGGGACTTCGAATAAATGTAATTGTTTTTGCCATACGTTACCAAATTGTTTTTCGTAACCTTCCCAATTGGCAAATCCAGCGCCAAATCTGTTGTAAATTTGTTTAAAAGCTTCTTCGCGGTCGGCAGCGTTATGTTCCGGATTGGTATAAATCCAATGTTGAAACTGGTCAATTACGGCCACCCATGGCAAGGTTTTTAGCACATCAACCAATTGTTCTTTTTTTGCTCTGATCAGGTCTTCTTCCTTGTCAAAATACACCGACCATTGGTCCATAGAAATTAATTCCATACTCATTGAAGCTAATTCAGCTACTTCTGAAGGACAGTGCTTAAAGTCATTCAGTTCTAAATTGGCTGTTAAAAATGTATGGATCGCATGACCTCCTTCGTGTACCATGGTGGTTAAATCGCGGAAGGAGTTGGCAGAGTTCATGAAAATGAAAGGTGCACCTGTTTCTGCCAATGGGTAGTTGTATCCTCCCGGTGCTTTACCCATTCTACTTTCTACATCAAATAGTTGGTTGGCTTTCATGATGGCAAGTTTTTCGCCTAATGAAGCATCTATTTTATTAAAGCAGGCGATGGATTTATCAATAAGCTCATTGCCATTTTGGAAAGGTTTCAGCGCAGGTTTTCCAGTAGTACTTACATCCAAATCCCATGGGCGTAAATCTTCTAAAGCTAATGCCTCTTTACGTTTTTCAGCTTGTTCTTTTAAAATAGGAACAATTTCTTTTTCAATGGCTTCGGCAAAATCGTAGCAATCTTTTGGCGTATAATCAAAACGGCCTAAGGCTTGGAACATATAGTCGCGATAGTTCTCGAAACCTGCATTTAAAGCTACTTGATGGCGTAGTTTTACCAGCTCATCAAAAAGGATGTTCAATTGGTCTTTGTCTACCAATCTTCTTTGCTGAATGGTTTCCCAAGCATTTTGACGAACGTTCCTATCGGTGTCTTTCAAAAAATTGCTCGCTTGCTCCAAGGTATATTCTTGGTCGTTAATGGTAACGCTCATGGCGCCTGTAACGCCTTGGTATTGTTGTTGTTTTACCTGTAACTCCGTAAATAGCGGAATATTCTCTTCCCTAAACAATTCTAAAGCTTTTCGTACGCCACGTAGGTAAACAAAATACTTCTGTTGATCTAACTCATCCACAAATGGACTTTCTACTAATTTTTTGTTCAGCTCGTTTGCAAGGGGTGCTATTTTAGGTTCAATGTCCGTTGCAAAATATTGAAAGTCTTTTACCAGTTGTTCGTTAGCGGTATCGCAACTCATTTTGATGTAGCGCCAAGCGAAATCTTCTTCTAATGCTGCCTCAAGCTCACTTTTGTCACGTAACCATTGCTCGAGTTCCGTTTGACTATCGATGCTTCGATTTTGTAGTTCCTCAAAAATAGGAGATAGGTTGTCCCATTTGATTTCGAGATTTTGTGGGATATATGTTCTTTGTTTTTTAATGATCGTGTTCATGGTATCAAATGTTGTATGTTTTTGAACGTAAATAGAGGGTAAATGTTTTATAGAGATTTGTGTAGTGAAAATTATCCTTTTGGCACTAAAATATTCATTTTGCGTAGAACCATAAATACCAGCCACATGGTGATGAAACCATAAAGCATATTATTAAGCATAAATTCGAAGTTATTACCTCGCCAAAGTACTTGAAAACAGCCATTAAACATCACAATACAGCCAAATTCATAGCCGCCAAACCATCGCTCAGCAGTATTGTTGAAAAATTGAGTAAGATATCCTAATATCAGAAGAAGAATAAATACACCCCAATAACCGAAGGATAGATATGCATCTACCACTGGACGAGCTTTGGCCGAAACATTGGAGGCTCTGTCTACCACACCAGCCTCATATACACGCTCCATCGCTATTTTTTCAGTAACCGGCTTATTTGGATACACCGCCCTAGGGATTAACGCTAGAAAAGAATTTTCTAAAATTTCGCCTCCGTAATAATCTCTTTTTTCAGGCACAAATTCAACAAACTGGATAAACATTCCAATCTCCGAAAAACGTTCTGTTAAAAAGTCCCAATTGGTTTCGTCAATTTTTTCGTCGATATCATCCTGTAGTAAAGTTTCAAAAGCTTCAGTTCTGGCTTGTTGAGCAGTTTTATCACCTCCCCATGATTGCAGGCGGATAATATTGGCATAAGTAGGTAAAATGTAAAGTAGCAAATAGATGGTAGGTAATGATAGGATGGCAATGGTACGCTTATAGTATGGGAATAGTAATGCAAATAGAATAATGAAATTGATTAAGATATGTTCTTTATAACCGGTAAGCGTAGCATTAATAAAATTAATACCAAACATAATGGCTCCATATCCAATTAGCAACATGTCTTTTTTTCTTAGACCTTTTAATAAGATTAACGACGCCGCAAAAATGGCCATATCATGTAAGTAGATGAAGAATTGAAATAGCCCTGGAATAAATTGCATCATAAATCCAGCGATATAAAAGCCAATACCCAGGCGGAGCCATGTATATTCAATTTTCCTGCTTTTAAAGGTGTAATGTAGCACTTTCTTTTCGGCACTGGTCATGCTTAATAAAATTCCTCCAACCAGTGAAATGTGCCCTAGAAGGCAAAGGCGCTGACATTTTGCTAAAAGATAAGTTTGCTCATTGGCTGTAAATTCTACGGGACTAACTTTTTCAAAATATTCATAGCCTAAATGATTTAAAAAGAAAAAGATAGAGGTACAGCACATAAAACCAGCGAAGATGAGCTGCAATAAAAAAATTGGTCGCATGACCTGCGATGCTATTGGTAAATCTTTTAAAAGGATTCGTCTTTTGGAGAACCAAGTAAGATAAAAAATATAAAAAGAACCAAGCCAAGCAATTAAATAGCTTAAAGCGGGAAGGTCATACAATCCGAGTGATAGAAAGAAAACAAAAAAAGCAGGGATGAAAAAACGCTTAGTCTGTTGCATTTAATGTTTTTATAATTTGATTAACTTGTTGTTTGAAACTCCAATGGTTGATGATTGCACGGGATTGTTCACCAAAAGATTTAAGTAAAGTGGGTTGGGTAATCAGCAATGATAATTTATATTTTAACTCTTCCATATCATTTGAGGTGAATACATATCCGTTAAAGCCATCTTTAACCAAGTCTATCGCTCCACCTGCTTTATTGGAGGCTATGATAGCTTTCCCGGCTGCCATAGCTTCGTTAATCGCTAATCCCCAAGTTTCTCCAGGGCCTGCCGATGGTAAACAGAAGATGTCACATGCTTGGTAAAATACAGGCATTTTTGTTTGGTTTTGAAAGTCGATGAAATGCACATTTTTTGATTTTGTGCTTTCTACTCTCATTTTTAGCTCTTGCTCTAAAATACCATTACCTACAAAAAGTAAATGAACTTTGTTCTTGGGGCTTGGCTCATTATTTAGCTTGATAAAAGTTTCTAAGAGTAATGCTGGATTTTTTTTAGGTTCCAATTTACCCGCAAATAAAATGAGGATATCTTCATTTTCAATCGCCAGTTCTTTCCGCAATAAATCAACCTCGTCCTGTCTGTCTTCCGCAAACCTATCGTTATCTATTGCATGTGGTGCAAAAACCAGATGCTGGTCTTTTAGCCCATACCGATTAAAATATGCTTTGTTATGTTGGCCAACATAGAAGCCCAAATCTACATCCTTATAAATCCAACGTAGATAAATCTTTTTGAGTAAACTTTTTATCCCTTTTGAGGAATCTAATAGCGTTGAATCGCCTCGAAACCATATGGGAACTTTTCCTTTAAAAAAGCGCATCACCTTTAAATGGCTTTGATAAATCCAACCGTAAACCAATATCGCATCTGGATTAAAATCTAATACTTTTTCGATAATGGCTGGATTGTTAATGCCCTTGCCATGATGTGAACCTGGTTGCGAAGCGATATTTTCTAATAATTCATAGTTATATCCTTCAAGTAATGGAATATCCCATTCAAAAAACTTTTTGAAGTCGGGATCATATTTTTTTTGCACTCCTTCTTTTCCCCAAGTATAAAATACCTTTAAATGGCAGTTTTGAGCAAGCAGTTGGAATACAGGAACATTATATTGAATAGGGTGGGTAACGATGATGGCAAGTTTTTTCAAAATGTTTTTTTACGCAAAAATTCTTCTACACAATGGCCTTCAAAAATTATACTATCTTCTTGGAAGATATTTTTTAAGTAGAATTTTTCATGTCTAATAAATGGCTTTTTACCAAGAAAAGCAGCCCATGCACTAAACGTGCTATTTGATCCAATAATCAATCTACATTTAGATAATCTCAAAATGTCAGCCAATGCATTTGGATTTGACACCCTGGTACAATTTGGCAGATTTAATATCTCTTCAAGTTCATCATCTTTCCCGTCACTAAAAATAATGAATTTGCTATTCTCGAATTCTTTTGTTGCTTGCAAAGAAGCTATGGTATGCTTATACCAACTTATAGGCGTTCTTGCATCCTCATGATAATCACCTAATCTGATATGTATTCCAATAGAATTTTCATCGAAACAACGGTATTGTTGGGCAACTTTGTTAGAAGCAACTTGGAGGAATAATTGAAGTAACTCTTCGTTATAGCCATGAAGTTCATCAAAAAAATTGGCCAAGCCTTTCACCTCTACGGTTATTTTTTGAGAAGAATCAAAGTGTTTTTTATTCGCTATATATACTTCTTCTGATATTGTTTTGTTAGCGAGGTTTTTGAACTGTAGTTTGGTCCGTGAAATAAAATTGTATTTAAAAGTATCTATATAACTCCTTTTCTCTTTTTCAAAGCGAAGAAAAGGTCCAATTTTTGCACTTGGCCAGATAGGAAAGAGTAAATCAGCATTTGTTTTTCTACTATAAATATAAGCCCTGCTAAATGGAAAAAGTAGGTTGCCCAATCCCGCTCCCCCAATGCGAAAAAGGTTAAGTACTTCATATTCGCCAAAATATGGTTTGAAAAGCATATTGACTAGATTTGGAATTATATTTTCGTCATTTCAAAAATGCCACATCCGAAATTGCATCCAAAATTTCTGTTAATATCTTCTTCCTCTAATTTAACATCCCGATGTAAAGCGCCTGAGTCATCCACAAATGAAAAACTATTTATAGTGTATTTATCATTAAAAATCCGCAAAAGATATGATACTTCAAATACTCGATGTGCATTAAATTCAATACGTTGTGGACCGATGGGTGTTGAGAAGTAAAATTTCCCCCCTTTTTTTAAAATATTATACATATTATCCAATCCTACGAGATGCCCATTTACATTGATAGGATCGTTATATCTTCCCAAGCCAAAATGCTCAATTACATGGAGGCAAGATAGCGAGTCACAATAATTGTGAAGTTTGCTGTCGACCTGCATAAAGTCTGCAGCTATGAAATTGATGTTTTCGATGTTTACACTCAATGGTCTAATATCAAACACGTCAATTTCTCTAAAAGATGCAATATGGGCAACTAAGCCCGCTACACTGGAGCCCACGTCAACATGCTTATTGGGATTATTGGTAAAAACCTTTTGTGCAACCAATAAATCTTGATGGAAATAATGTCCTGAAGCCTCACCGCTTTGTTGGCCTTTATCTCCTAACATTGGGTACCATTTGCCAAGCTTAAAATCTGTATTTCCTTTAAGTTGTTTTTTTAATTTTTTATAATCGGAAAAAAACCACCCGATACTAGAAACATTTCTAAATGCTACATCGATATTTATACCTAATAACGTAAGTAGACTTTTAATTCTTCCAATCATTTTTGTTTAGTACTTGCTGAAATAGTTCTGTTTGTTTTTTGGTCATGTATTTTGCAGAGAACTTCTCGAATTCTTCTTCATTGACAATAAGTTTTTCATTACTTCTTACTTGTTGTAAGAAAATTAATATTTTCTTCAATATAATTTCCTTTGTAGCATTTATAGGGATAACAGTGGCATTGGTAATTTCATTTAAAATTTTAAAGGCGCTACTGTTTTGGTGTAAGATGGCTAGGATTGGTTTCCTAGACTGTACATATGGATAAATCTTTGAGGCTGTATAGTTTGGTTCATCAGTGCCAAATATAATTAATCCATTTACTGTGGATAATGTATTGAGAACTTCTAACATGCTGACTCTTAAAGGGTCTTCTTGAATGTTGTTTAGTCCATAAGATTTTGCTATTTCTAATCCTATCTGTTTAAGATTTGTTCCGCCGACATAGCTAGTCCCTTTTAAATAGACAAGATAATCTTCTTGGAAATTAGGGATTTGAGCAACAGTTTCAAAAAAAGATACTAAGCTATTTTTCATCATTGGCCCTAGAACGCCCATATATGATAAGATGGGTTTATTTTTTGGCAATAATGGGAGAGGGAGTTTTTGGGAAAGATGATAATCTATTTCAGAATGAGAGAAAGTAATTTCACTATTTGGAATATTATTGAGATGCGTATACCTTATAAATATTTGGTCAATGTACTGTTGGGTAACGGCAATTATGCCATCTATTTTTTTAAATGCAATTCTTTCCAAATATTTATTCAATCTATATGAAAACCAATATTTTGGTGGGCGTTCATTTTTGGGTTTAGATTGGTAATATTCTGTATGCCAAGGGTCTTGCAAGTCTATTACAAATGGAATTTCAAATTTTTTCTTCCAGTAATTTCCAAGTACGCAAACTGGAAACTGCGTGGTGGAGAAATAAATCAAATCGAACTTTTTTTGTTTTAAGATTTGATTGACTTTCTTTTTGTAAAACCACAGGCTTCTCAAGGCCAAGCTTCCTAAGCCTAATTTGCTCGTATAGCTCTTGTCAAGGGCATTTACGTAGTGGACCTTAATATCATTTGGAATACTCTCAAGCAAGAGCTCATCAGTGTTTGTTTCATAATATTTCGGGTGACAAGCAACTATTTCAACCTCCCAGTCAAATGTTCTGAAGTAAGGAAGGCTCATGCGTATACGCTGTGTATCGGGCGCATTTGATGGAGCGAAATAAGGCGAAATAATCAGTAGCTTTTTCAACTGATGTTTTGATTAATAAGTTGTTGTAATTTTTTTTCTACTATTTGCCAATCATGTTTCTCTCGAAAAATAGATAGGATTTCCTCTTTTCTGGTTCTTAAATCTCCCTTTTGGATAGATGAAAGTATTTGAGATAGTTCATTTTGATGGCCATAATAAAAGAGCAAGTCTTTAAAATCTTCTTTAAGAGATAATTGACCTTGTGTAGCACTGGCAATAACGGGTAAGCCTACTGAAAGGTAATGAAAAATTTTATTGGAAATGGTGAGGTCTTTATTAGGCGGAAAATTAGGCTCTAATGCCAAACCGATATCATAATTTGTTAAATCAGGCTGTATATCAACATTAGGGATTGACGGAAGAAAGTTAATACGATGCTTATGGTTTTTTAAGCTTTTTAGGAGCATTAGCTTATAGTCTTCTGAGGTATTTCCCCTTAAATTAAGTTCAAAGCAGTTATTATCAACTTCATTCATCGATTTTACAAGCTCTTCTAAACCTCTACCGGGCCCAATAGTTTGTGAAATCCAAATTAGTTTAATGAGGTTACTATCTTCTGTGTTATTGGGTAGTGTTGTTAAGCTATTGAAGGTGTTAAAAATAACCTCTGGAACTTTGGCTTGGTAATTTTTTGCAATTTCTTTGGCCATTGGTGCTGAGGTGGTATATACCAATTTTCCTAATTTTAAGGCAGTACTTTCACTTCGTTGCAATAACTGCTGCGGTCTATATTTCTGGGCTTCTGGAAGTAAGTCCTTGGTATACCAATCTTCAATATCAAAAGCTACTTTTTTGCCTTTTTTTAATAGTTTGGTGCCAATGTACAGAGGTAATTCCTGATGGCAAATATATAAGTCGGCTTTTAGTTTAAGTGCTTTTTTCAAACATAGAGAAGGAGCATATCCGAGCGCCCATTTGTTCTCAAAGCCAACACTATTCATCCATCTCCCCAATTTTACCATGGCTTTGTTCTTTAAACTGCTGATGTGATTGGTGAGGGTATTATGATAAAAAGTATATGTTATTTTTTTGTTTTTTAATAGTTGGTAGTCCTCGTTTAATAAAGCTTGGTTATAAACAATAGTAAGTATAGTCACTTTTGCACCAGTTTTTTCCAAAGCACTAGCTTCTTTAAAAACCCTTGGGTTTTTGCATAAATGCTGATGAGTGATGATACAGATACTTTTACCCATGATGTTGATCTATCATAGATTTATAAATCGCTATGTATTTCTGAGCACACTTTTGTAGGGTTAGGTTTTCTAGTATATAATCTCTTGGTTGGTATTCATTATTTTGGACTTTAGCCCAGAAAATGTCCAGATAATTAGAAAACTCAGTTAAATTTTTGAATTTGTGGCCACATCTATCATCCCAATAAGGAACAGAAGTAACGTCTTTAAATTTAACCCTATCAGGATAAAAAGAAGGGTCTTGCCAATATCCTCCACGATCCCAAGCAAAAATAGGAATGTCACTTGACAGGGTTTGAAGATAAGCAAAGCCCTGTGTTTCGTGCTCACATAAAAAAATCATCGCGTCTACTTGTGTGAGCAGTGTATGAAAATCTTCTTCTTTATAAAAACCATATCTGATATACTCATAAGAGATGTTTCTTTCTTCTAGATGAGATAAAATGGGAGATATTAATTCATGATGATATCTATCATAGTCCCACCTTATCTTGTCGTATATCAGTATCTTTTTGGTGTTTGATGTTTTAGGATTGGGTAACCACTTTTGTGTTTCTATGCCACTGGGCCAAACTGTAACAGGAATATCAATATTTAAATCTTTTTCATAAACTTTTTTCAGCCAGTCGCAGGAAGCAATAATGGTTTTTATTTTTTTTCTTGTCCACACATTTGTTTCAGATGGGTGGGAAGAAATGGCTGGGCCGTATATCACATTGGTGTGGTTAGGAATTTTTTCAATTACATGAGGCTTACCTATTACCAATGCCCACTGCGATGAATCGCGTTTCAATAAGCTATAATTGTTAACGGTATATTTAATGCCTAATTCATCTAACCCTAAACAAAGATTAACAAACCATCTTTTCATTCCCCCAATAGCATCTGGCCCTCTCCATATTCTACGAATTATTTTTCTTAAATACCGGTCATATTTAAACCATCGATCACTCTCTGGCTCTTCGTAAAATAAGTTGATGTTTAATTTATCTTGCATTAAATTTATAATAGAGGTTTTGTACGTAGAAGGCAGCCTTCCAACCTAAATATCTATTGACAATTTGAGTGATTTTTTTTCCGCCAAATTCAACTTTAAATGGATAAGAAACTTTAGGAATTTGAGTACAGGCCTTTTTGTAAAGAGTTGGATATTTCAAATAGGTTTGCATGGCGAAGTCAGTGTATAATCTATAAATGGCATATTGCGCATGCAAGTCATTTGTTTTTTCTAAAAGTGTTTGTTTTTTAACATGAATAGATTGGTATAAACTTTCATAGGCCTTCTCGTTTTTAATGCGTGAAAGTGACTGTCGATCTTCAAACTTCCGATAATAGCAAAAGGTATCGGTGTAAATTACCTGATTGGCATTTAATACAATCCGTGCAAAAAACTCTCCATCGTCATCCAAGCTTAACTGTTCATTCCACCCCCCAACTTTATCAATTAATATTTTGGGTGTTAACCAAGCCTGAACAGCAATCATACTACCTTTCCCTGTGTAGCCCCCCCATAGGTTGATCATGAATTTTACGGGTTCTTTTGAATAACCCATAAAAGAACCTTCGTCTGAATTTGGTGCAAAAGACAAATGATCAGCACCATCTGGAAAATATACGGTTGAACAATAGGCTACGGCATTGACCGAATTTTGGAGTTGGGTAATTTGTTTTTCAATTTTATCAGGAGCCAATAAATCATCAGCGTCTAAAAATTGGATATAGTCACCTTTTGCTTCTTTTAATCCATAATTTCTGGCAGCACTTGCTCCCTTATTCATTTGCTTAAACCATCTTATTTGATGGTTTGTTAAAGCCTTAACTCTTTCTAATGATTGATCTACTGAGCCATCGTCTACGATGATAATTTCAATATTTTGATAGGTTTGATTTAATACAGAATCGATAGTTTCAATAATAAATTGCTCTGCATTATAAAGTGGAATAATTACGGATACTAGAGGACTGCTCATTATTTTTTTCTCAAAAGAGCCTCAAGCTTAAGGAGTACAGGGAAGTGGTATCTCAATAAATGGTACCTGTAAAGCAAATAATTCTTATGTCGCCATTTATAGATGAAATATAAGTTTGCTTTAGTGGTTAATCTATTTTTTGAAGCTTCACTTTCCGTTTTTAAGGTTATGCTTTCTAAATGATCTACGATTGATGAACTGACCAAAGCATGTTTGATTTGATGCTTTTCGAGGGTCATGGCGTAATCATTGTCACAATACCAGAACTCAAATTTTTCGTCAAAAGGGTTGACCGTTTTTAGCAATTCTCTTTTAAATACAATACACCACCCTGAAATTTCTCGTCTAATTTGATACCCTGGGTAGGTGCCTGAATTTGCCTGTATGTTTTCGTTCAATGGGTGATGAATGGAGCATATAGGAGAGGCACTCTTCAAGCTTGGGTCTTGACGAAAAGCTAGTAGAATTTCGTCGGCCCAATTTTCTTTGTAAATAAGGTCATTATTGGCGATGCAAACATAAGGGTTAGCAGTTTGCTTAAGCGCAATATTAATGTACTTATTGAAACCAAATTTCTGTTTAGGATAAATAGTATGGGCATTTGCGTACTGGAATGGTGCAAGGCCTTTATTGGATTCCAAAACGAGGATATTAAATTGAACATCACTATCTTTTTCTGAAGCCAATAGGGTATCAATACCCTGTTGCGTAATTAGCTTTAAGTTTTCGTCTTTGGCAAAACTTAATATAATGATGTCAAGCGCTTTTTTCTCCACGCTTAGATTGCTTTTAATAATTTAGCAGGTACCCCCCCAACAACGGTATTGGGTGCTACATTTTGAGTCACTACGCTATTGGCGCCAATAATGGCATTGTCTCCAATTTTAACGTTTGGCAATATACATACGCCATCTCCAATCCAAACATTATCTCCAATAATTACTGGACCTTTACTGGAGAGCTTTCTTTTTTCTGGAGGCAAGTTGATATCGTCATATTGAGCACTACCATGCGAATGATCACTGATGAAAACTTTGCTGCCAATGAGTACGTTATTGCCAATCTTCACCTCATTGATGCACCCAATATGAAAATATGGACCTACACTTACGTTAGCACCTATATTGATTTTAGGGGTAAAGTTTACATCTTCATAATGGTCTATGGCTTCTATTCTGCAATGATGCCAGCTGTAGAAATTGTTGGAAATGGAGATATATTGTGGGTTATACATCTTATAAGGGGATTCTATATATAGATTTACTCCTGAACAATTCAATTGTTTTTTGAGTCTTTCCATCTTATAGTTTTTCACCCATGATAAAATTCTGTTTTCAAAAATGTAGATATAAAATTTGGCTATTATATTTTTGATGAATCCTTTCATTATATTTTGGTTAACTTGAAAAGCAATAATCTAGCGCATAAAAAAAGATTTAGATTAAGTAAATCTGCTTTTTCAAAATTAGCATAAAAAGAAGCATCATAATTTTTAAGCGTTTTGGGGCCTAGTATATTTTTAGTGAACTTCTCTCTGTCGAATATTATTTCTTTTTGCGGAAGGTTGATAATAGTTTCTTCGTCCCTTAAAATACATGCTAAATTTTTAGTGAAATTAGCTTTATTAAGAACTTTATTATATGTGTAACTTGCGTATGTTGTTCTAAAGCTGTTATCTTGGATTATTTTATCTACAACGTCGTAAAATTCATTTAGGCTAGTATAAGTTTTAAATTGCTTATCATGAAATAATATCAAATCCTCAATAAAATTAATTGATAATTCAGGGCATGTATAAGCTAAAATCGGTATGTGAGCTTCGGCTGCAATTTGACACATTAATCCTCCGGAAAGCGGGTAAGATGCGATGTAAAAGTCAGAATGTTTAATCAATTGAAAAAGATCATGTCTGTCGTCTAGATAGATGAGCTGATTTTGAATGTTGTAATTTTTAGCTTTTTCAACTAGAATATCTTCGATTGGTTTTACCCCAACCATTATGATTGTTAAATTTTTATTTTTTGATAGGATAGGCGCAATTAATGTTATAAAGTCGTCGCAATCGCCTAAAAACTTGTATCCACTTCCCCCCGTAATTCCAATTATCTTTCCTTCTAAACCCGAAGGTAATCCTTGAAAATCATTTTTATCTTGAATAATAGGATAATAAGGGTTTAAAATACATTTTTGAGGATTTATTTTCCTATGTTTTACACTTAGTTGATAACCGAAATTTCTAAATTCTAAGCAAAAATCTATTACATTTTTTCCTAACCAAAATGAGTGGTCAGTTAGATTGATAAAATATCTTATTAAATTTTTACTTGACCTATAAAAACTTAAAAAGGCGGCATTATCCCAAGGACTCAAATGCAAAAAGGCCTTAGCTGGTTTAAACTCATTAATAAGACCTATAATTTGATTTGCAGCATCTATATCGGTAGTACCATTAGCAATACTTATTAATGTTATATTTCTGCTTTCAGAAACTTGCTTATTGATATCGGCTGATTTTATTTGGTCTAGTTCAAATCTTGTAATAAAAAGAATATTATAGTTCAGTTGATCTAAAGCAGTTAAGTATTGCTGTGTTATACCTCGATTATCCCAAGCAAAATAGTCGTAAAATATAATATTCTTTTCAATTGGTAGGTAGTCAGTTGCTTCCTTCGTTTTTTGCTCGGCAATTTTGATAATTAAATCTTCTAATTCATCATCTCCAAAATTATCTTTAATATTATAGGTATAGGCAAATAAAGAAGCACGTTCTATTTTTTTAAGACATAAATGATATTTTTTCTTCCTAAAATATTTAAATGCAAGCCGTTTGATTAGGTTGTAATCTTTCTCAACTTTAACTGCAGATATCATTTTTAGTTATAAAAAAGTTCAATGGCTTTGCAAATATAATTTACTTGAGCTTCAGTCATTCCAGGCCAAAGTGGGAGGCTTAGGCAGGTATTAGCAATTTCTTCAGCAATTGGAAAATCACCTTTTTTAAAACCTAGATCCTGATAGGCCTCTTGAAGATGTGGAGGAACTGGATAGTGTATTAAGGTTCCAATACCCTGTGTGTTTAGGTATTGTTGCAAGGCATCTCTTTGATTACTTCTGATTACGTATAGGTGATATACGTGCGTGGAGGTACCTGCGAGCTGAGGCAGGATGATATTTTTTATATTGGACAATTGCTGATTATACCAAGTTGCGATTTGTTGGCGTTGGCTGGTCCAGTTTGACAAATATCCTAATTTAACGTTTAAGATGGCGGCTTGACATTCATCTAAACGAGTGTTGAACCCAATAATTTCGTTATGGTATTTTTTTGTAGAGCCGTAATTACGTAACGCCATTGCTTGGTGGGCCAAATCATCATTATTTGTAGTAATTGCTCCTGCATCACCCAAAGCGCCTAGGTTCTTACCAGGATAAAAGCTAGTGGCGTTTATATCACCCCATGAACCAGTTAGTTTATGGTTGCAGGCAGCTCCTTGTGCTTGTGCATTATCTTCAATTACAAACAGTCCATATTTTTTTGCGATAGCCATAATTTCTTCCATTTCACAAGCTTGGCCATATAGGTGCACCGGTATAATTGCTTTAGTTCTTGGAGTGATGGCTTGTGTTATGAGCAGTGGGTCGATGTTGTAGGTACTTAAGTTGGGTTCTACAAATACTGGAGTTGCTCCTACGTAAGATATAGCCAAAACCGTTGCAATGAAGGTGTTTGAAGGAATGATTACTTCATCACCAATACCAATTTGCAAAGTTTTTAAGGCGATGTGTAAGGCATCTAGACCATTGCCTACCCCTACGGTATGCTTAACCTCATTAAATTGACTATAAATTGCTTCAAATTTTTTAACCTCATCGCCAAGGACGTACCATTGGTTGTCAAAAAAAGTTTCAAAGGCATCAAGTATCTCTTTTTTGATGGTACTATTGGTTTCTGAGAATGATAAAAAAGGTATTTTCATTCGTTTAATTTCTTTTTTACAACAGCTGGGTTGCCCGCTGCCAATACGTTTTCAGGAATATCACTCAATACTACTGAACCTGCAGCAATAATAGAGTTGTCGCCAATTTTTACGCCTTTCAGTATGGTACAATTCCAACCAATCCATACATTATTGCCAATAGTGATTGGACGTTTATTCACCAATTGATGATCAAATGGATAACCCATAGATTCTTTTAATCTTGTAACTGGGTCAATAGGGTGGAAGTCGGTATCGGAAATTAATGTACTTGAAGCTATTTGACAGTTTTTGCCTATGCTAACGCTGTCGTACGCGGTAATTGCAACTCCATTTAACATGGTATGATCTCCAATTTCTATGGTTCCTTTTAGCCCGCAAACTAATGTACAGTTATAGGTTAAGGCTGTGTTTGATTGTTTGTGGTCGGAGTTTAATACCACCTTTTCTCCAATGATAATTTTTGCTTGGCCAGGGAGCTTAAGCGTAGGTTGGTTGCCCAAAATTCTAATGGCGCCATTGGTGGTTAATTTATGACCATATTTGAATTTGAGGAGTGCTGTTTTAAGCTTTTGCCTTAAAGTAACAGGCCTATTGTTTACCAAAGTTTCCATAATTATTGAAAATTTAGTTCGTTAATGGTTTCTGTAATTATATCGGGCTGATAATTGAGTAATTGATGTTTATTTAAGAAGCCTGAGGTTACCGCTGCTGTACGTATTCCCAGCTTCTTTCCTGTTAAAATATCTTTTCCTGTATCACCAATTATCCAATCTTCATGGGAAGGTTGTAGAGTCCTAATCAACTCGTCTTTTTCTCTTTTTTGTTCCGTAACGAGCACTTCGTCTATCAGATTTTCAAGGCCTAACTTCGTCAATTGATTCGAAACGTTTGAAATCGATTGTCTAGCTGTAACAATAAATATCTGGTGCTGGCTTTTCAGTTCACCCAATTTTTCTAATGCTTTTGGGAATAGACAGTCTAATTTTAACCATTCTTCGGCTTCTATCAAATTCATCCATTGATTTTCGAATGCAGTGAAATCCTGTTTTGAGAACCGGAATATAGAAGATAATATTTGCTGATGGTTGATTTTGTTTTGTTTCAATTCCCAATAGGCTTCAAAAGTTAGAGTTGATTGCGGTATGAGATGTTGAAATAATAGATAGAGCCTCGGTTTTGCGTCTAAAATAGTTCCATCTAAATCAAAGAACAATTTCATGTTATAATAAATCTTTCATATACTCAAATTCACTTTTGAGTCCATCCAGTAATTTAGTTTCAGGTCGCTTTAATAGTAAGGTGTTCATTTTTGAACTATTAAAGGTGAAATTTTTTCCTAAAACCTCTTGTTTTTCAAATTGGATAGGAGCAGAGATATTGGTAATTTCTTTTAGCTTAACTAATAAGTCATAAGTAGTAATAGCGTTCTTACTTACTAGATTAATTGGGCCTGCTGGTTCTGATAAGTTAATACTATTCACCATAGCATCAATCACGTCATCTATGTAAATAAAAGATCTGAGCTCTTGTCCTGTTCCATATAAAACTAAAGGTTGGTTTTTTAATAACTTAGATAAACTTACCGGAATAATTTTTCTGTATTTCTCTTCTCCAGGACCATATACATGACCAACTCGTAAAATTTGATAATCAATTCCAAGTTCCTTAGCTCTAATTTCAATCATTCTTTCCCCATACCATTTAGAAATGCCATATAATGTAGCGGGTTCAATAGACGTTTCTTCTGAAATTATTTTGTCAGTAGATTTATATACATCTAGCGTACTGATAAAAATTATCCTTTTCAAAGAAGGAAAATCAGCATATATGAGTCTTTCGGTATTACTTATGTTTTTATCGCAGTTAACAATTTGGTTAGCTTCGTTAGAAGCTTTGGGGGTAAATGCTCCTGCATGAATGATTGTTTCAATGTGGCCGTATCCAGCTTCAACAAAGAAATTGGGGTTAAAATTATAACCATTATGCAAAAGAAAATTCGTGTCTACAAACGGTTCGGAACTTAAAGCTAAAACATTTGATTTCCCATAAATGGTTACAAGTTTAGCAAGTAAATGTTTTCCTATAAATCCTGTTGCCCCTGTAAGTAAAATCATTTGAAATTGAGAATTTCTTTTTCAATAGCTGTAGCAGTCATTAAACGAGGAGGAGTGTCCATGCCTCTAAGCCACATTAGCCCATTTGGTAAGGGATTTATTTTCTTGTTCAGTTTAGGGAACTCGTTATAAAGCGCAATATCTTTAAATATTTCAGGCATATTCAGGCCCGCTTCTGTGAAAAACAATACTGTGGTAAAAAATCTCGAAATATTTATTTCTGTAGGATTTGGTATTCCCATTTCATCGTATGCCATGTCTACTCCATAAATACCATGAGGCTTAGTATCTACCGCTTTAATGGTTGCTATTGCAATATCATCTACAATAGTGTCAGCGTAAGTTTGTCCTATTTTAGTTACCCCAGTTACACCCGAAACTGACCTGTTTCCGTGAGTCCAGCCTTTTCTTATTCTTGTTTGGGCAACCACTAATTCTCCTTGATACCAAATTGAAAGCCAAGTTACTGTATTGGCTGTCAGCATTTCAGCCGCAATAAAATTTCCCCATCCTTTATTTCGATCTATCCATCCTTTTGCAAATAAAGTGTCGTTGGTGGGCAATGAACCGTCACCACCTCCACTCATAGATATAGCTCTTAACCAAATGTTACCATTCTTATTGCCCAGTTGCTTAAAAGCTTCTTTAAGCTCTTCTTCATTGTTAATGATAAGGTTTTTTGGAACTTTAACCCCTGCAGCTTCACATTTAAGATAGGTTTTGTATTTATGAACACAAGTATCTATTACCTCATGAGTAGGCATAAAAGTTTTGGTTCCCGTTTGATGAATTTCATCTCTAATTAATGAAGCATGATAAATCTCTAAATCATTTTGGAAGTGAATCAAGTTTGGTTTTTCTTGATTTAATAGGTTGATTAATGCTTGCTTATACTCAGGACTGTTTGCGTATGGAATGAGATACTTCTGGGAAGCGTTAGATAATACTAAATCAGTGGGCTCGCTACCCATCCCAATAATGGTTTCTTGTTTTTTGCTTCTAAGTAAAGAGTTAATAACGCCTTCTGAAGGGGCACCGCCAGCGCCAGCTATCAATATTTTCATTTATTTTAAACCGTAAGAGATAAAGTTTTGGTAATCACGTATATAATCTTCCTCGCTATAGAGGTTTGAAGCTAATACCAATTGTACCGCATTATGAGAATATTGCATGGTATGCCATGCAAGTTTTGGGATATATAGTCCGATATCAGGCGTTCCCAATTCGAAATTTGAAATATTACCATTTTGCAATTCTACAGATACTTTTATGGTGCCTGAGACAGCAATAAGTACAAGTTCTTTATCTATATTGGCGTGTCCACCACGAGTAACGTTTTGAGGGGTAAAATAGGTCCAGTACGTCCGTTTAATTTGAAAAGGTACTTTTTCGAATTCTTGTCCTACGGAAATATAACCTAATGAAGGTTGCCCAATACTGTTAAATTGAATAATATGAGGTGTTTTATCCATTGTTATCGTGTCCAATTGGGTATATTTTCGCCAGTTATTTTCGCAGGGGCTCCTGACAGCATTACTTGGTTAGGATATTGCCCCTTAAGCACAACAGAATTAGTAGTTATTATAGAGTTATGACCTATCATTGCACCTTTTAGCACTCTGGCTCCTACACCAATCCATACATGGTTGCCTATTATTGTCTTTAATGTATGAGGCTTTCCCTCAACCGTGTGCCAGTCTGAGTCTGTGATGAAGGTATTCCACGCAATCAAACAGTCTTCTCCAATCTCAAGGTGTTCTTTAACCATCACAGTAGAATCTGCGGTAATTCCAGAGGCAGTTTCCTTAACTTTTCCGGAGAGCTTTAACAATGCATCTTCACAAACAATTAGTTTAATACCTCCTCCTAAAGCAAAATCATTATTGATGATGATTGAAGCATTTTTTTGCAAATTAAATATGGTTGGTGTATCACTTCCTAAAAAAGCTTCAAATATAAGTCTGCTATTTACTTGGATAGAACTGCCTTTAGCTTTGTTAAATTTTACTTTGATAAATGAATTGAAACGAATAGCTGGAAAATGATTGTATCTATCTATATGCCTCAGTGTGAGATATGCAGAATATAACCAGAGGAAGGGAGATTTTCTGAACTCATTTATATGATATCGGTGATATATTTTTTTAATCTGCGTTTTCATTCACATTTAGAAATCTGATAATCTATTAATGGCCTGATAATGCCTGGTAGTTGTTGCAGGTTACCAGCAAGCTCTTCATTTAGGACTTCAAATTGGATGAAATCGGGTAGATTTAGAATTACATCAAATTTACTAGAAGCAAATACAAGATTAAATTTGTACATCCCAGAGTTAAGAATATTAGCAGGTATATTTCCTTTTATTGAAAAGTTTCCTTTTTCCGAATTCATGTTTTGGAATATCCACGCTCCATGATGGAAAACAATAGTATCATCAATTGTTCTTAACTCAAAATTTACTGCTAAATTATTATTGACTTCGCCATTATAAATTATCAAATGAAAACTAATACCGCTGGATATAGATATTGTTTCGCCTTCCAGAGCCTCAATATTAAATAAAATAATTTTTAGTGAGTTATTTCCTTGTATATCTTCTAGGGAACTATTATTCTGATATCTGGTAACAATAGCGCTTGAATTTTGATAAAAATTGACAGCACTTTCAGAATCACTTTGATAAGCTAGCTGCCCGTTTGATAGTACAATCCCTTTGTTACACAACTGCTTTACACTTCCCATATTATGGCTCACAAACAACACCGTTCTGCCTTCTCCTTTACTCACTTCGCCCATTTTGCCCAAACATTTCTTTTGAAACTCAGCATCGCCCACGGCTAATACTTCATCTACGATCAAAATTTCACTTTCAAGGTGTGCTGCAACCGCAAAGGCCAAACGTACGTACATTCCGCTCGAATAGCGTTTTACAGGAGTATCTATATAGCGTTCTACGCCGGCAAAATCTACAATCTCGTCAAACTTGCGAGTGATTTCCTTTTTGCGCATGCCTAAAATGGCACCATTTAAGTAGATGTTTTCACGGCCAGTTAGCTCAGGATGAAAGCCTGTGCCTACCTCAAGTAAAGAAGCAATACGCCCTTTACCAGTGATCCGTCCAGTAGTAGGAGAGGTCACTTTACTTAATACTTTTAGTAAAGTGCTCTTGCCAGCGCCATTACGGCCAATAATACCAACGGCATCGCCTTGCTCAATTTCAAAATTGATATCTCTTAAGCTCCAAACAATATCCGAATTGCCTTTGCTAGTACGGTCATTGGTTTCTCCAATGCGTAAAAAAGGATCCTCTTTACCGCGGATACGAGCGTACCAACGTTCCAAATCCCGGCTAATGGTTCCTGTACCAATTTCGCCTAGTTGGTAAGCTTTAGATATGTTTTCTGCTTTTATAGCAATGTTAGACATGTTAAATGGCTTGGCTTATATGAATGATTAAACCGTATCTACAAAATTCTTCTCTACTTTATTAAATACTACAATGCCCGCTAGCAAAATGCCCAAAGTAATGGCTGTAGTATAACCTAATGAGCTCCAACTGAAAGTACCATTACCCAGAAATCCATATCTAAAGGTTTCTATTAATGGAGTCATGGGATTATATGCAACGATCCATCCCAATGGTTTTTTGATGATGGTACTTAACGGATAAATTACCGTGGTGGCATACATCAGTAGTTGTACACCAAAAGTAACTAAAAAGGCTAAGTCGCGGTATTTTGTGGTCATTGCAGAAATGAGCATACCCAAACCTAAACCTAATAGCGCCATTAGTATGATTACTAAAGGAAATAACGCAATAGCCCAAGTAATGCCAAAATCTTCCTTAGCAATAAAGTAATAATAGGCCATTACCATTAAAAATAATAGAAATTGAACGGCAAACCTCACTAAATTACTCACCACAATACTTAAAGGCATTATTAAACGTGGGAAATACACTTTGCCAAAGATGTTGGCATTGTCTTTAAAAACGGTGGACGTTTTAGTTAAACAATCGGCAAAGTAGTTCCATGCGGTAATCCCTGCCATATAAAACAAAGGCTGAGGTAAACCATCGGTACTTATTTTTGCCATTTGTCCAAAAACAAAGGTGAATATAATGGTGGTAAAGATTGGCTGTATAAAAAACCATAGGGGCCCCAAGATGGTTTGCTTGTAGAAGGAAACAAAGTCCCTGCGAACCAAAAGCCAAAGTAAATCTCTATAGGCCCAAGTATCTCTTAACTTGAGGTCAAATAGTGAGTTTTGAGGTTCTATACTCCAATCGTGTTGTTGGTTGTTCATGATATGAATTGAGCTACCTAGTGGTTGCTGAGTTGGGTACGGGATTATTTAATAATTCTTCTACTTTTTTTAGGTAACTATCAAAACCAAAATGTTCAACAGTAATTTGCTGTTGCTGCATAGGCTGGTGTGTTTTGTTTGCCAAGGCTTTTTGAATAGCCGTTAAAATTTCAGTCTCCTCGTTGGGATTAATCAATTGTCCCAATTGGCCATTTAACAAAGCGTCTGTACTTCCATCTATGTTGCCACCTATAATTTTGCAACCATGTGCAGCGGCTTCAATAAACACAATACCAAAACCTTCACCTTTACTGGGCATGATAAATAAATCACTCAGTAAAAAGTGCGGCGTTAATTCTTCTTCAGAAAGATAGCCAATCATTTTCACTTCATTAACAAGGTTGTTTTCCTCAATCAGTTTCGTTAATCTATTATGCTCCGCCTCATCGGCTTTACCAGCTAAAAGGTAGGTAAACGTTTGGTTTTGCTGCTTTAGTTTGCCGAGTGACATGATTACTTTGTCGTAACCTTTATATTTCTCGGAGGCAGATAAACGGTTTAATGTGAAGATTACCGGAACGTTTTCGTCAATTTGGTATTTCTCTAATAGGTATTTCGGTTTTTCGAAATGGGTAGGTAATTGAAGGAACGGTGACAAGCAGTTATTTAAAACCTTGATTTGCTGCGGCGATATTTGATGCTGCGCAATCATTTGATCACGTGTATAGTTGCTTACCGCCCAAATTTGCACCTTTTCTTGAAGGAATTTTGTTTTCCATTTTGGTAATACGTCCCAAACCTCTATGCCATGTGCAAACATGACAATCTTTTGCTTGGGTTTAAATATTGTTATCAATTTAGCTACAGGTAATAAATTGATATGCGAAAGAACGATGAGCTTGCTTTGAATTCCTTTAAAAAAGCTGGCGAAAACAAAAGCTAATTTAGCACCTCCAAATGTGCGATATTGGTCAGGAGAAATATATCTTTCGTCGGTATGTCTCGCTTGATCATGCATGGAATAACTTAGCCATGTTTTGCTTTCCAATAGTTTTCCAACAGCATAGATAAACTTTCTGCTCACTTTCTCCACACCACCAGTTAAACTGAAGGCATAAAGGTTCAGAAATAGTATTTCGTTACGCTTTTTTGGCATGGAATACTTGATAAACAGCAAATAGCTTTGACCAGTGCAGTTGATTATTCCTGAACTGCTTTAACAGTGCCAAAGCTTGTTGGTTTTTTTGGTAATGTACTTCGTTTAACATGGGTTTGTAGCTCGTAAACCAATGTTGGAAAGGGAAAGTAAAACCTTTTTTGGGGCGGTTCCAAATAGCTTCTGGTAGTATCTTTTGGTAGGCTTTGATCAACATCGATTTTGGTTGTTCATTAAACCTGGTGTTTTTTGGCAAGGCTAGTGTTTTTGCTACTAGATCCTGATCCAGAAAAGGAACGCGTACTTCCACCCCGTGCGCCATACTCATATAATCGGTGTCCTTAAGCAATTGGTTTTGCATGTAAACGTTGGTTTCAAACCACGAGATTCTGTCTTCAGCGTTTAGTTGTTGCACTTCCTTGTTTAAAGGATAATTGTTCAATAATTGCGCTATTTTCTTTTGTGGAACGTTTAGAAGTTTGCTTACTACGTTCGGCGTGTAAAAACCTCTTAAAAACAGATACTCCCCAATTGGATTTTGATAAGCTAAAAAGCTAATGCGTTTAAGTTTGTCTGAAGGAAAATATTTAGCACCCTTTAATAAAAATCGAGGCGCTAGTTTAAGTTTCTTAACCAATTGATGCCTTTTGAAAGATGGGTAACCTCCAAAAAGTTCATCAGCTCCAATGCCAGAAAGTACAGCTTTTAAGCCATTCTCTTTAGCTACTTTATTTACAAACCATGAATTTACGCCATCATTAGATGGTTGGTCCATATCCCTAAAAATCTGATCAATATGCTGTTCAAAATCATTGGCGGTTACCGTGTAGCTGATATGTTTGCTACGAATTTTCTCGGCAATAATTTCCTGATATTTTTGTTCAGAAAATTCAGGCTCGTTAAAGTTGATGCTTACTGTATTGATAACCTGTTTGGTTTGTTCGCTGGCAATTAGGCTCAACAAACTACTATCAATTCCTCCACTTAAAAACACACCGATAGGTGCATCAGCAATGAGGTGTCTTTTAACAGACTGGTCTAATTTTGCTTTGATTTCCTCTTGGGCTATTTGCTGTTCTACTTCTTTTGGAAGTGGGTAATCATCTGCAAATTTTTGTATAGTGCAATTTTGGTCCTGATGATCCCAGGTTAAAAAGTGACCTTTTGGTAAGTTTTGAACTCCCTCAAGAGTGGTATAAGGCTCGGGAATAAAACCAAAGGAGAGAAAATATACTGGCCAGTCTGGGTTTTCCTTCCAGTTACTGTCCAGTGCTGTAAAAGCCTTTACTTCCGATGCAAAATAAAGCTGGTCGTCATTTAGTGCATAGTATAGCGGCTTGATGCCCAAACCATCCCTAACTAAAAATGTTTGCTTTAAATCTTGATCTAGTAGGGCAAAAGCAAACATGCCCTTAAGCTCTTTAAAGAAGTTGGTTCCGTAAGCTTTGTAGCCTGCTAAAATCACCTCGGTATCAGTTTCATTATTAAAACTGAATCCTTTGGCTATCAAATCCGCTTTAAGCTCTAGATAATTATAAATTTCACCATTAAAGGTAATCCATAACTGATTTTGATAGGGCATAGGCTGTTTGCCATTTTCGCTCAAATCAATGAGCGATAGTCTTCGATGCCCAAAAGCCAAATTAAAGTCGGGCAACAGTAAGTAACCGTCTCCGTCAGGTCCACCTTTGTACATGGCATTGCACATGCGTTGTATGGACGCGTTTATTTCTTTGTCGTTTAGCTTTTGGCTAATAATTCCAGCTATACGGCACATTTATTATTGAATGTTGTAAAGGAGTTTTTTGTTGTTTGGTTCACAGCTTCGCCCTTTCAGTCCCATTTTGGGACCTAGCAGGTGAAATTGATGATGTTACTGTCATTAACTTAACTGGGCATTATCTCAGCTAAGTTGATGGTTTATTTCAAAGGCTCAATATAAGCCATCGAAGTTTTCACTTCTAAGGCATAGCCTAAATTTTCTAGTTTTAATACCAAGCTCTTTTTATTCTCTATCGAAACGAGTTCGGCAACCATTCCCTTAAATGGACCAGCATGGATCAATACTTTTTCGCCTGGTTGAATTTCATGTTCAATAAGGGTAAGGTCTTCTCCTGAAGTAAGCAAAAGTTTTAAGTCTTCCATTTGCTTGTCAGGCATCATGGCAATTTTGCCTGAAAAATAAAGGAAGCGGCTCACACCTTGGGTCATTAAAACTTCAGCATGTTCTTTATTGGAGATACGGACAAAAACGTAAGATTTAAATAGAGGTTCTTCTACTAGTTTTTTACGGTCGCTCCACTGACGCCATTCTTTCTTAACGGGTAAATAAGCATCAATACCTTTTCTTTGTAGTTCTTGATAAGCCTTTTTCTCCGCTCTAGAATTCGTATACACCGGATACCATCTGTACAAATTGTCGATCATGGTCTATTTCCTTTTCCAAAATTCCCACCATTTTTTTGTTGGGCCGTCGCTGTAATAACCATTTCCATATCCAGTATTCGAATAATCAGAATAGTAATAGTAATTGGCGTAGTAGCTACCGGTATAATTGGTGGTGTAATACCTGCTATGCAGGATATCATTGTCGAAAGCGTTTAAGATGATTGCGATATTAGATAGATTGAATTCTTTAGAAAGACGTTCAGGAACGGATGCCGCTTGATAACGAGAAACACCCGAGCGAATTACAAATAGATTGACGTCGGCCATCCTGATCAAAGGGATAGCATCTGAAACTAAACCCACTGGGGCCGAGTCGACAATCACAAAATCGTATGACTTCGTAAGTAGTTCTAAAAGAGCCTTCATCTTATCCGAATACAATAGTTCTGATGGGTTTGGAGGCACAGGGCCTGCAGGGATAAAGGTAAGATTTTCTACTTCTGTATCAAAAGTGATTTCCGACAGTTTAGCCTGGTTGGATAAATAAGAACTTAAGCCCTTTAAATTGTTTGTTTTAAAAGTGTGGTGCAATTTTGAACGCCTTAAATCGGCAGCAATCACAATTACCTTTTTGTCGATTAAACTTAATGTACTGGCTAAATTTACCGTAGTGAAAGATTTTCCCTCTCCTGAAATTTCAGAAGTAATACAAACCACTTTACTTTCCTTTTCGGCCGCTAAGAAGCTTAAGTTGGTCCTTACAGACCTTACCGATTCAGCAAATAATGATTTTGGATTTTTGATAGACAGGATCTGACGATTGTCTTCGTCTATAGCATCCTGATATTTTCTAATGACCCCAATGATTGGAATAGTAGTCAGGCTTTCAATGGTTTCCTTGTCATAAATAAAAGGATTGAGCATTCTTACCAAAAAGATCAACCCAATGCCCGCTACAAGGCCTATGATTAAAGCACTGATATAAGTTTTTTTGTGAACCGGTGAAATGGAATTGGTATTATACAGTGCAAAATCTACAATGGTTGCACCAGGAGTGATTGCCGCTTTGCTGATCTGCGCTTCTAATTTCTTTTCAGATAAATAGCTGTATACTTTTTGGTTAATTGTGAAATTCGATTGAAGGTTGATAAGATCTCGTTCAGCCTTAGGAATTGAATTGAAAGTTTGTTTAATGGAAGAAATCTGTTGATCCAAAAAAGCAGCACTCTTACTGTTCTTTTGTCTTTGGCTATTGGCATTACTTACAAAGGCAGATTTGATTTCCAATATCTGCTTGTCTATTTGTTGTACAACATCAGAACTGGCTTTATAAGTTACTAGTGCCTCTTCTCTTTTTAAAAGCAAACCATTATACTGTAATAATAAGGAAGACAACATCGGGTCGGTAATTCCCTGTAAATTGTAGTTAACTGCATTTAGGTTTTTATTGCCTACAATTTCTTTTTCCAGTTGGTTAATGAAAATACCTTGTAGATTGAGTGTGTTTTTTTCTGTTTCTAGGTCGGTTAGTTTTTTCATCACGTCCTGGCCTGCAGCGGAAATGTCTAAAACTTTATTGGCTACTTTGAACTGCTCTAGCTCCGATCCAGAAGACTTAACTACCTTAGACATGTTCTGTTGCAGCGTATCAATAAATTTGATGGTTTGCGTAGCTGAGATAGTCTTCTGGTTACGGTCATAGTTGACGTAAGATCGCAGTATGGCATTAAGAATGTCTGTTGCAAAATAAGGGTTGATATCCGTTTGAGATAATGAAAGGATATTGGTGCCTTTCGTTTCACTCATACTTAAGCCTGCAAAAATACGGCCTAAGAAACTGCTTTTTGAATTAAATCTAAAGCAATAGATAGAGTTGTTGGATTTATTAAAAGTATTGTTGTTGATTTTAAATTTGATGCCTGGAACAGTAACAATCTCTCCGTTACGGAAGGTCTTGGAGAAATCCTGACCATTTTCATGATAGCTCAATTTAAAAGAGCTTGCATCTTGAGCTTCATATTCAAAAAGTTCTCTGCTGAATTTTGCAGAATCCTGTTCAATAATGGCAATGTCCAAAGGCTTTTGTGGATAAATGTCCGAAGTTCTTACACGGCCTTTAAGGTAAAACGAAATTTTATAATCTAAATCATTTACGGCATTTAATAACACATCTCTAGATCGAATAACAAATTGCTCCGACTGCATTTTATTATTTCGGTCATAAGTGCTCCTTACGTTCAGTAATTCCGAGATTTCTGATTTTTTTTCCTCAAACTTTAAAGAAGCGCTGGTACTGTAAGTTTCAGGAGTGTACCATAAATATATGTAAGCAACAATTAATGAAATAATAATGGTGCTAGCCATCCAATACCACCTGCTAAGTACAATCTTTAAGATCTTAACATAGTCGATATCTTGCTGCACGTTTGCGTTCCCCGGGACCTGTTGTTCCATTACTTAGTGATACTATAGATTAATAATAAAGTATTGACGATGACAAAACCTACTTGTATAAAAGTAGAGTAGGCTTGGAAATTTTGGCTGTTTACAGCAGCTCTGCGTGGTTCAATGTAGATGACATCTTTAGCCTGTAGTTTTAGTTTAGGATCTTTCAAAAAGTTGTAATCATTTAGGTTGACCATAATGATTTCTGGATTTGCCCTGTCGCCCCTAAAAATACGTAACATTTTATTGTTTGCATTGGGCGTTAAACCTCCCGCATCAGCCAAAAGGTCAATCAGCTGGTAGTCTTCACGCTCTATGATATACTTGCCCTGTTTGCCAACTTCACCTAACATTACTACATAGGCATTGGCAATACGCACATCAATAAGTGGCGCATTAAGTTCTTTGGCTTCGTAAGCTTTTTGAATCGTTTGTGCCGCTTGGCTACGGTTTAAACCAGCAACTTTTATCGTCCCTATTTTAGGAAGTACAATTTCGCCGTTCGCATCTACTTTAAAAGTAGTATATATTTGCGAGGTATTGTTATTTCCACCTTCTGGAACCTTTACAATGAGGCTCATGTCTTGCACATTTCTAATCGCAAGTTCGTCTTCTGGTTTAATAAGGTTGTAGTAACCCGGAGCATCCGTATTGCTGTTAATTACCCTAACAGTTTTTACAGTATCTGCATCATATGGCGTTTTTAGCAAGGCTTGTCGCCCTTTGAAGGAGCAAGAGCTTAAAAAAAAGATGGCAAAGCCAATAAATATGAGAGTTGTTGTTAAGGATAATCTGTTGTAGTTCATTAGTTTGAATGAAGGTGCAAATTACAACTTTTTGTTGTTAGTCAAATTAATAAATTGAAAAAATAACAACTCAAGGTTTTAAAAATATAAGCTTCTAAGTATTGCTTTTATCTCTTTTTTCAGACTAGCCATATCTTAACTGTTTTAACTGAATGGAGTAGTATTTGGTTGTGTTGGAATAGATAATGCTTGGCTCCATTTGTTTGGAAAGAATACTTGAATTACTTTTGGGCAAATAAATAGGATTTTGATGAAAATAACCATCATTACGGTAGTATATAATGGAGAGAAACACATCGCTGATTGTATCGAATCGGTATTAGGGCAAAGTTATTCCAATATTGAATATATACTTATTGATGGGAATTCTACAGATGAGACTTATCGCATAGCACAAACATATAAAGATCGATTTTCAATCTTGCTTTCAGAGCCGGATAAAGGAATGTATGATGCCTTGAACAAAGGGATTACTTTAGCTACTGGAGAAATAATAGGCATTTTAAATGCTGATGATATGTTGGCTAATGAGCATGTAATAGCAGAAGTAGTGAAAAAAATTGAAACTACAAACGCGGATGCTCTTTATGGCGATTTGAACTATGTGGCTCCAGATAATATTGAACGTGTTTTACGTAAATGGAGGTCGTCCAGTGCTAAACCGGTTGATTTGGCGTTGGGTTGGATGCCTGCGCACCCGACACTTTACGTGAGGAGCGAACTTTTTAAAAAGCTGGGGGGGTATCAATTGAATTATGGTTCTGCTGCCGATTACGAATTGATGCTTAGGTTTTTGTATAAAAATCGTGTTTCGTCAGTTCATTTGCCCATGTTAATGGTGAATATGCGTAATGGAGGAATGAGTAACCAATCGTTGAAGCACCGTTATGCGGCCATGCAAAATGACTATGCCGCGTTGAGGCATAATAAGGTCCCTTTGCCTCTGGTAGCTTTAATGTTAAAAAAGCTTCGAAAAATAAAGCAATTCTTTTAGCCAGATGCTTGTGAATGTGTATGATAGGGGGTGGTTGTTGGCAGTTGTTTAAAAAAAATACAACATTTTTGTTTAAATAATTCATAAATTTGACTGTCAGTCATTTAAGAAAGACAATGCCCAAACAACTATTTGCAGAATATCCACTGATATTCTATGTTTCTATTGTAACGCTAGCTTTTTTGTTAGTGAGGTTCTCTATACCTTCTATTATACACGTGGCAAACAAGCATAAGTTGTTTGATAGTGTTGATTTGCATCGAAAAGAGCATAAAGATGGAATCTCGAGATTAGGAGGCATTGGTCTCTTTTGCGGTTTTACCATCACGGTATTGTTATTTGCGACTACCGTACATTACGAACAGGCCAATTTTTTAATTGCTTCGAGTATCTTTTTGTTTGCTTTGGGCATTAAGGATGATATCTATGGGGTAAGCCCATCTACCAAGTTTGCACTTCAAATTTTAGTGTCTTTAATTTTAGTAACCCTGGGCGATTTTAAGTTGTCTAGCCTTTATGGAGTTTTTAATGTTTGGGATGTACATCCTGTAGCTGGTGGTGTTTTTTCCATTGCATTGATTATCTTCATCAATAATGCTTTTAATTTAATAGATGGTGTGGATGGTTTGGCGGGTACCGTAGGAGCTGTAGTAAGTTTGTGTTTCGGAGTGTTTTTTGCATTGGGAAATGACATGGCCTATGCATTTATTGCATTTTCTATGTTGGGGGCCATCTTAGGTTTTTTGGTTTTTAATTATCCTCCAGCTAAAATATTTATGGGTGATACAGGTTCCTTGATTATTGGACTTGTTTCGGTGGTTCTAGCCATTAAATTCATTGAGATTAATAAAATTGGTTCGCAACCCGAACCTTATTTCTATTCTGCTCCTTCTATTGCAGTGGCAGTGCTTATTGTTCCTATATTTGATTCCTTAAGGATATTTTTCATTAGGGTAGTGAACAAAAAGTCGCCGTTTAAGGGGGATAGAAATCATATTCATCATCGCCTATTGCGTTTGGGACTTAGCGCTAAACAAATCTTATTGGTTACCATTGCCTTTAATTTGGGAATGATTGCCCTAACGGTGATGCTGCAGGATTTGGGTAATTTTGTGCTGATATTTCTTCAGATTGGAGTATGCATGATTTTCAATGCTGTGCTCACCTATGTAAAAGGCCGAAAAAGAACCAAAACTTATACGGTTAAGGATGTTTTTTTGAAGGATACCCTTAAGGTGTCATAGTTTCATCTTTATTTAAAAAAATCAATTTTCTTTCTCTAGATATTGGCTAGCTTTGCACCGTGAAACCACGTTGGCTTCATTTATAATCAATACCAAATGAAAATTGCCATTAATGGCTTTGGCCGAATCGGAAGGATGTTCTTGCGTACTGCATTGGAACGAAATTTCGATGTCATTGCTGTCAACGATTTAACTACTCCTGCTACATTGGCGCATCTGTTCAAATATGATTCCGTTCATGGTGTTTATCCTGGTGAAATTAGTTTTGACGAACACTGTCTGGTAGTAGACGGTAAACGTATCCATATTATTTCCAATTCAAAACCTGAAACATTGCCTTGGAAAGATTTGGGAGTGGATTTGGTGGTTGAATCAACCGGTAAATTTGCAAACCTGGCGTCTGCCGAAAAACATCTTCAGGCAGGAGCCAAGCAAGTGCTGGTCTCTGCTCCGGTGGCAGACAAAGAGGTACCGATGGTAGTAATGGGAGTGAATGACCAAGAGGTTGATTTTTCTTCGGCTATACTTTCAAATGCGTCATGTACTACCAATAATGTGGCGCCAATGGTGAAAATATTGGATGATTTTTGGGGCATAGAAGACGGTTATATTACTACGGTTCACTCCATGACGGGAGATCAGAATTTGCATGATTCCCCTCATCAAGATTTGCGTAGAGCTAGGGCTGCTTCCTCGTCTATTATTCCTACCACTACGGGTGCTGCAAAAGCAATTACTCATATTTTTCCGCATTTAGACGGAAAGTTAGGTGGAGCAGGCATCAGGGTTCCTGTGTTAAATGGTTCCTTAACTGATTTCACGTGTATCCTAAAAAAGAAAACGACGATTGAGGAAATTAATGCTGCCTTTAAAGCTGCATCCAAAGGAAAGCTGAATACGGTTTTGCAATATACGGAAGACCCAATTGTTTCTGTGGATATTATCAATAACCCACATTCTTGTGTTTTTGATGCGCAACTAACTTCTATCGTAGGTGATTTGGTTAAAGTGGTAGGTTGGTACGATAATGAGTCTGGCTATTCCAATCGCTTGGCTGATGTGGTAGAAAAAATTAAAATGAACTATGATTAAGTTTGTTCCCGTAGAAGTGGTTTTGCCGTTGAGAAGTAAAATGCTTAGAAATGGTGCAGCACTGGAAACTTGTGTGCTTCCGACAGATAGCGTAGAAGGTGTTTTTCACTTGGCCTATTATGTGGGCGATCGGGAAATAGCAAGTGTGGCAACTTTCTTTCCGCAGGCATTAGACGGGAGAGAAGGAGCTGCCTATCAACTAAGGGGCATGGCTACTGATGAGCGGTTTTTTGGGAAAGGTTATGGAGCTGGCTTATTAAAATATGCGGTTTCGTACATTAAAAATGCAAAAGCTGAGTATATTTGGTGCAATGCACGTGCTTCCGCGATTGATTTTTATCAAAAACAAGGGTTTCAAATTGTTTCCGATGAATTCGAAGTGGCTGGTATTGGCCCGCATTATATCATGATTTTAAACCTAATATAGAAAATGAAGACAATAGACCAATTCAATTTTAAGGACAAAAAAGCTATCGTAAGAGTAGATTTTAACGTGCCTTTAGATGCCGATTTCAACATTACCGATGATAAAAGAATGCGTGCAGCATTGCCAACTATTCAAAAAATATTGAATGACGGCGGAGCGGTAATTTTAATGTCGCACTTGGGCCGACCAAAAGATGGGCCTAGCGATAAATATTCTTTAAAACATATTTTGGGCGATTTGTCTCGTATGTTAGATCTTCAGGTGAAATTTGCGGATGACTGTATTGGTGAAGATGCAGTTAATAAAGCAAAAAACTTATTTCCTGGAGAGGTTTTGTTGTTGGAGAATCTTCGTTTTTATAAAGAAGAAGAAAAAGGAGATGCTGCTTTTGCAGAAAAGCTTTCGAAATTGGCTGATGTTTATGTGAACGATGCTTTTGGTACAGCCCACAGAGCGCACGCTTCTACAACTATTATTGCTCAGTTTTTTCCTGAGGCAAAATACTTTGGTTACTTAATGGCTGAAGAAATTAAAAATGCGGAAAAAGTAATTAATGGGGCCGAAAAACCATTTACGGCAATTATGGGTGGTGCCAAGGTTTCTGATAAGATTTTATTGATTGAGAATTTGTTGGAAAAGGTTGATAACCTGATTATCGGCGGAGGTATGGCTTATACTTTTGCAAAGGCGCAGGGTGGCGAAATTGGTACTTCATTATTGGAGGCTGATCGTATGGCTTTGTGTCTAGAGCTTTTAGAAAAAGCGAAAGCAAAAGGCGTAAATTTAGTATTGCCGGTAGATACCGTAATTGCTGATAAATTTGATAATGAAGCTCAAAAAGATCAGGTAGACAGTGGTCATATTCCTGCGGATTGGATGGGATTGGATATTGGTTCGAAAACGATAGAATTATTTAGTGGTATCATTAAAAATTCTAAAACCTTATTGTGGAACGGACCAATGGGTGTTTTCGAAATGGAAAATTTCCTGCAAGGAACTAAGGCTGTTGCCGAAGCGGTGGTAGAGGCGACTAAAAATGGGGCGTTTTCGTTAATCGGTGGAGGTGACTCAGCGGCGGCTATTGCTAAGTTTGGCTTAGAAGATGAGGTGAGTTATGTGTCAACTGGTGGTGGTGCTTTATTGGAATATATGGAAGGTAAAGAGTTACCTGGTGTAGCGGCTATTCAAAAATAAATTAAGGTTAACTCCTTGTAGGTGAGCGGTCCTGATGTAAAAATCGGGGCCGCTTTCTTTTTTTACCACCGCTAAAAGTCTGTTTAAATTACTGGGAAGTGGGTTCAGGTGGGAAGAAATGTATGTTGAAAACTTTTTTGTGGTAAAAAGTGGTAAAAAGTGGTAGAAGTGACTTACTTTTACACTACATAAAAAGTGTAGCTACTATAATGAACCAACTCATCGGAGAATTTGATTGCAAATTGGATGCGAAAGGGCGCTTGATGGTGCCTGTTTTGCTGAAGAAGCAATTGCTTGATGTAGAGCGAGATGGGTTGGTTGTGAATCGAGGATTCGAGAGGAATTTGGTCATTTATCCTAAAAAAGTTTGGGATGAAACCGTTGCTGAGCTCAGTAAGCTCAATATGTTCGAGCGTAAAAACCGAGAGTTTGTGAGGGCGTTTCAACGTGGGGCGATGCCGTTGTCGTTGGATGCTGCGGGTCGTGTGTTGCTTCCGAAAACTTTGGTGGAGTATGCCGGTATTGAATCGGATTTGGTGTTGGCTTGCCAGTTAGATAAAATTGAAGTGTGGGATAAAAAAGCTTACGATAATCTATTTGATGATGTTCCTGAAAACTTTGCCGCATTGGCGGAAGAGGTAATGGGAGGTAAGCATAAAGGAGGTGCAGATGGAGAATAATTACCATGTTCCGGTTTTGCTGCAAGAATGCATGGATGGTTTGGCCATCAAGCCTGATGGTGTGTATGTGGATGTGACTTTTGGAGGGGGTGGTCATTCCAGGGAGATTTTAAAGCATTTGAACGATAAAGGTGTGCTTATTGCTTTTGATCAGGATCCTGATGCGCAAAGGAATAAAATTGATGATCCTAGGTTGCGTTTTGTGGATCAAAACTTTGGCTATCTGAAAAATAACCTTCGTTTGTTGGGTTATAAGCAGGTGGATGGCATATTGGCTGATTTGGGGGTTTCTTCTCATCAATTCAATGAGCCCGAGAGAGGTTTTTCTACGCGTTTCGAAGCGGATTTAGATATGCGTATGGATCAGCAGCGTGCGTTAACGGCGGCTGTGGTGCTGAATACTTATGCGGAAGAGGATTTGCATAAAATTTTTGGTTTGTACGGTGAGGTGCAAAATGCAAAATCGCTGGCAAGAACAATAGCAACGGCTCGGTTAGATGGGCCTATCCAAACATTGTCTGGATTTAAAAGTGTAATTGCGGCTCATATCCCTCGTGGTAAAGAGCATAAATATATGGCGCAGGTTTTTCAGGCTTTGCGTATAGAGGTTAATGCCGAGATAGAAGTGCTTGAACGCTTTTTGGAGCAAACGGCTGAGGTGTTAAAGCCGGGTGGCCGTTTGGTGGTGATTTCTTATCACTCGCTTGAAGATAGGCCGGTGAAGAATTTCTTGGCTAAAGGGAAATTTAAGGGTGAAGTGGAGAAGGATTTTTTTGGAAACGATCAAAAGCCTTTTAATGTGGTGACCAGAAAAGCTATCGTAGCCGATTCGGAAGAGTTGGCTCGTAATAGTAGGTCTCGTAGTGCGAAATTAAGGATAGGAGAGCGGCTGTGAATCAGTTTAGGGTAAAGACGGAAGAACCGGAAGAAGAGCCTATTGCTCCCCAGGAAGAGCCGAAGTTAAAGGCTCCCGCAAAAGAGGGTAGCGCTACGGTTTTTTTTAGGAAGCTGTTTGTGGAAGGTGCGGTGTCAAAAGAGACTGCGACGGATATGTTGCCTTATTTGATTTTTCTGTGCGTATTGGGAATGATTTATATCGCCAATAGCCATATGGCCGTGAAAAATATAAGAAACATAGATGGCTTAAGTAAAGAAGTGAAGGAGTTGAGTTGGGAGTATAAATCGTTGAAAGCCGATTTAATGTTTAAGAGTAAAATGACTGAGGTGGCCAAGAAGGTTGATACACTTGGTTTAAAAGAATTGATAGAGCCGCCAAAAAAAATAATAGTAGAAGTTAAATAATGAATATCAGGGCAAACATATTAATGAGGGTGTACTTAGCTTTCGGGCTAATTGTGCTTTTTGCGTTTGCCGTTTTCGTTAGGTTAATTGATGTGCAATTTAGGCAGGGTCACAAATGGGTGGCTATGGCCGATAGTCTTTCCACCAAGGAATTTGATATTGAAGCTACCCGTGGTAATATTTATTCTGTAGATGGCAGTTTGTTGGCTACTTCTGTGCCTGAGTACGAGTTGAGGATGGATATGTTTGCAGGTGGTATTCAGGATGATAAGGTTTTCAATTCGAAGGTAGATTCGTTGGCAATGAAGCTGTCTGCCTTTTTTAAAGATAAAAGTGCGAAAGACTATTCTCGTTATTTGCGTAAAGCGAGACAGGATAGTGCCCGCTATGTGCTTATTAAACGTAAGGTCTCTTACCAGGATTTAAAAGTTATTAGGGCTTTCCCTTTATATAATATAGGTAAGCACAGTGGTGGTTTAATGGCCATCCAAAAAAACAAACGCATTTTGCCATTTAAGGCACTGGCGGCACGTACCATTGGTTATAAAAATGAAAACGTAAAAAATGGTGTGGGTTTGGAAGGTGCGTATGGTAATTACATTAACGGCGAAACTGGCAGAAGGCTAATGCAGCGCATTAGTGGAGGTGTTTGGATTCCTGTGAATAGCGAAGCAGAAGTAGCACCTAAAGATGGTGCAGATATTATCTCTACCATTGATATTAACATGCAGGATTTGGCGCAAAGTGCGCTTGAAAAGCAATTGATTAAAAGTCAGGCGCATCATGGGTCTGTGATTGTAATGGAGGTAGAGACGGGAGAGGTAAGGGCGGTAGCCAATTTTACGAAAGTAGAAGAGGGTGTTTACAAAGAGCAGTTTAACTATGCCATTGCGGGGAACCAAGATCCGGGGTCGACCTTTAAGTTGGCTTCTTACATGGCTTTGTTGGAAGATAAAAAAGTGGATACCAATACACTGATCGGTACTGAAAATTATAGGCTCCCTGGAGGTCATACAATTAAGGATTCGCACGGAAGTATTGGGGTGGTAACGGTAAAGAGGGCGTTTGAGCAATCTTCTAACTCGGCTATTGCGCAGTTGGTGAACAATAACTATCGTGATAACCCAAAACAGTTTACGGATCATCTGTATAACTGGCACTTGAATGAATTAACTGGGTTGCAGATTCCTGGTGAGGCTAAACCAGTAGTTAAAAATCCAAAAACTTTCAAAAGCTGGAATAAAAACATGACCCTGCCTCAGATGGCTTACGGTTATGAGATGCAGCTAACGCCATTGAAAATGTTGACGCTGTACAATGCTATCGCCAACAACGGCAAAATGGTAGCGCCAATTTTTGTGAGGGAAATTAGAAGATTGGGAAATCCTATTGAGCAGTTTAAAGCTAAGGTGATGAACGAAAAAGTTTGTTCAGATGAAACCCTTTCTAAACTAAAGGCCATGTTGGAAGGTGTGGTGACCAATGGTAGCGGTAAACAAATTGTGTATAATCCATTATATAAAATAGCGGGTAAAACAGGTACGGCACAGGTGGCAGACGCTAATTTGGGATATAAGGCAAAAAGGCAATATCAAGCCTCTTTTGTAGGGTATTTCCCTGCTGAAAAGCCTAAATACTCTATGATTGTGGTGATTAACGACCCTAAAGGTGCTTACTATGGTGCCTTGGTTTCGGGACCAGTATTTAGGGAAGTGGCTGATCGTATTTATGCCAGCGACGTGAAGATGTATAATAAGGTGGAAGAGCATTTTGCAGGAAATACGGTAGCGCCAGAAGCAAAAGCTGGGCAAAGCCAAGCGACAAAAAAAGTGTACAATGCTTTTGGTGTAAAAGCGCTTTATGCTGCCAAATCAGAATACTTTAATTCGGTGGATACCAATAATGGTGTGGCTTACGAAGAGAATACGCCAGTAAAAGGAGTAATGCCGAATGTGAATGGTATGGGATTAAAAGATGCCATGTTCTTATTAGGAAATGTGGGTTTAAAAGCCCGAGTAAAAGGAAGTGGAAAGGTCATTAGCCAATCTATTCAAGCGGGAAGCAAGATAGGAAAAGGCTTAATGGTGGAGATATTATTGCAATAGTGAATGTGATAATTAGCCGATGTGATGATGTGATAATGATTAGCATCTGCATGATCGAATTAGCTAATTAACCAATTATCAAATTATAGAAATGAATTTACAAGATTTACTTTACGGAGTTTCGATCAGCAGCTTAAAAGGTTTACCTCAGGTAGAGGTAGCGGCCTTGGCTTTTGATTCTCGTTTGGTGAATCCTGGAACCTTGTTCTTTGCCATTAGAGGTACGGCTGTAGATGGTCATCAGTTTATTGAGCAAACCATAGCGGCTGGTGCAAATGTGATTGTTTGTGAGGAATTGCCTGCCCAGCTGAATGAGTCGGTAACCTATGTGGAAGTTGCTGATTCTTCTGAAGCACTTGGAATTATTGCTTGTAATTTTTACGGCAATCCATCTGCAGAGCTAAAATTGGTAGGCGTTACCGGTACTAATGGAAAAACAACTATTGCTACTTTGTTGTATCAATTGTTTAGTAGTCTCAATTATGGTACTGGTTTAATTTCTACGGTTCAAAACCAGATAAAAGATAGGGTGGTGCCAGCAACACATACCACTCCAAATCCAATTGCGCTAAATCAGTTGTTGAGGGATATGGTAAGTGAGGGTTGCGAATACTGTTTTATGGAAGTGAGTTCTCACGCGGTGGCTCAGCACCGTATTTCGGGCTTAACTTTCGCTGGCGGAATATTCTCAAATATCACTCATGACCATCTTGATTTTCATAAAACCTTCGATAACTACCTTAAAGCGAAAAAACAATTTTTTGACTCGCTGCCTAAATCGGCTTTTGCCTTAACCAATACCGATGATAAAAACGGAATGGTGATGCTGCAAAATACGAAGGCCTATAAAAAGACTTATGCGTTAAAACAGATGGCTGATTTTAAAGCGAAGGTGATTGAAAATAAATTTAGTGGCTTGCATTTAGAAATAGATCAAACTGATGTGTATTTCAAAATGGTAGGTTCTTTCAATGCATATAATTTGTTGGCGGCTTATGCGACTGCAGTATTGCTTGAACAGGATAAATTAAAAGTGCTAACCACTTTAAGTGCGCTTTCCGGAGCAGAGGGTCGCTTCGATTATATCGTTTCTAAAACTGGTATCGTGGGAATTGTGGATTATGCACACACGCCAGATGCCGTACAGAATGTATTAAGCACCATCGCTAACATCAGAAAAGGAACGGAGCAAGTGATTACTGTGATTGGATGTGGTGGAGATAGAGATAAAACCAAACGCCCGGTGATGGCACAAGTAGCTTGTGACTGGAGTGATAAGGTGATTTTAACTTCAGACAACCCAAGGACCGAAGATCCGCAAGCAATCATTAAAGATATGGAAGCTGGTGTTTCACCAACTAACCAACGTAAGTCTATCAGCATTCTAGATAGAAAAGAAGCAATTAAAACTGCTTGTCATTTGGCACAACCTGGAGATATTATCTTGATTGCTGGCAAGGGACACGAGAAATACCAAGAAATTAATGGTGTAAGACATCATTTTGACGATAAGGAGATCATTAACGAACAACTAAACCAAATCAGCTAATGTTATATTTATTATTCGAATATCTACATAAACACTACGATTTCCCTGGGTTGAGGTTGTTCCAATATCTTACCTTCAGGTCTTCGTTGTCTATTATTCTTTCGCTGATCATCACTACGGTATACGGCCGAAGAATTATTGACTATCTCCGTCTTAAACAAGTAGGCGAGACTGTTCGTAACCTAGGTTTAGAAGGGCAAATGCAAAAACAAGGTACCCCTACAATGGGTGGTGTCATGATTTTGATGGGTATTTTGATCCCGACCATTTTGTTCGCTAACATTACCAACATCTACGTGATTTTGATGATTGTAACCACTTTATGGATGGGTGCTATCGGTTTCCTAGATGACTATATCAAGGTTTTCAAGAAAAATAAAGAAGGATTAGCAGGTCGTTTTAAAGTGGTGGGGCAAGTAGGCTTGGCAATTATTGTTGGGGTTACGATGTATTTTCATCCGAATATTGTGGTTCGCCAAACTGTTGATGAAACGACTAAAGTAGACACCGCTAAAGTGCAAAGTGCCGCGCCAATGGTATTGCGCAAAAAAGGTGAAACTTATTACTATACACAAGATATCAAATCGACGAAAACCAATATTCCTTTTTATAAAAACAACGAATTTGATTACGCAAAGGTGGTGAAATTCTTGGGAGAAGGTTATGAGAAATATGCGTTCATCGTGTTTTTGGCTTTTGTGATCATCATCGTTACGGCGGTGTCAAACGGTGCTAATTTAACCGATGGTATTGATGGTTTAGCTACAGGTACGTCTGCTATTATTGGGATCAGTCTAGGGATATTCGCCTATGTTTCTGGTAATACCGTCATCGCTGATTATCTGAACATCATGTATATCCCTAACAGTGGCGAGCTGATCATTTTTGCCAGTGCATTTGTGGGGGCCTGTATCGGTTTTCTATGGTACAATTCCTACCCAGCGCAAATTTTCATGGGCGATACCGGTAGTTTAACCATTGGTGGAATCATTGCTGTTTTCGCCATCATGATTAGAAAAGAATTGCTAATTCCAATTATATGTGGGGTGTTCCTGGTAGAAGTGTTGTCGGTAAGCTTGCAGGTTACCTACTTCAAGTATACGAAGAAGCGTTTTGGTGAAGGAAAGCGAATTTTCCTAATGTCGCCATTGCACCACCATTACCAAAAGAAAGGTTATCATGAAGCTAAAATTGTAACCCGCTTTTGGATCATTGGAATTTTATTGGCGGTTATCGCCTTTGTAACACTGAAATTGAGATAGAAGGATCGAGGTAAAAAGTTTAAGGTAAGAAGTGAAAAAACATAGTTGTCAGTCTGAACTTGTTGAAGACTACAAAATGAAAAGTGCTAAGATGTTCTAAAATGTCTTAGGTATTTAAAAAATAAAAAATGGACTCAACGAATAACATATCACAAAGCAATACTGCGTCAACAATGGCGGCAGGTGCCCGTGTAGTTATTTTGGGTGCGGGCGAAAGTGGTGTAGGGGCTGCTAAATTAGCGCAAAAGCAAGGTTTTGATGTTTTTGTGTCTGACTTTGGCGGTATTGCCGATGTCTATAAGGCCGATTTGCAGAGAATGAACATCCCTTTTGAGGAAAACCAACATACGGAGGCGCTGATTTTAAACGCTGCTGAAGTGGTGAAAAGCCCAGGTATTCCTTCAAAAGCACCTATTGTGAAAGCATTGGTTGAAAATGGGATTCCTGTGATTTCGGAAATTGAATTTGCAAAGCGATACACGATGGCAAAAACCATCTGTATTACAGGTTCAAATGGAAAGTCGACTACCAGTATGTTGACTTATCATATCCTAAAAAAAGCAGGATTGAACGTAGGCTTGGCAGGAAACATTGGCCATAGTTTCGCGGCACAGGTGGCAGATCAAAACTACGATTGGTACGTGCTTGAGATATCCAGTTTTATGCTGGATGATATGTATGAGTTCAAAGCCGATATCGCCGTTTTGTTGAACATTACGCCTGATCATTTGGATAGGTACGAATACAAAATCGAGAATTACGCGGCCTCAAAAATGCGGATTGTGCAAAATCAAACCGCTGCAGATGTTTTTGTGTACTGCATCGACGATGAAGAAACTAAGAAGGCCTTGCAAGCCATAAATATACAAGCCCAGCAGTATCCTTTTTCCATTATTGAAAAAGTTGAACCGGGAGCCTATTTAGAAGAGAATACAATTTATATCAACACACAATTAAACAACAAACTAACCATGTCAATTTCGGATCTAGCCTTACAAGGTAAGCACAACATTTACAACTCAATGGCTTCAGGTATCGTTGCAAAAGTATTGGAGTTGCGTAACGAAACTATCCGCGAAAGTATGGGTGATTTCAAGAATATTGATCACAGGTTGGAATTTGTGGCAAAAATATCAGACGTGACTTATATCAACGATTCAAAGGCAACAAACGTAAACTCCACTTGGTATGCGCTTGAAAGTGTAAATACCGACGTGGTATTGATCATGGGTGGTGTTGATAAAGGAAACGATTATACCATGTTAAAAGATTTGGTGAAAAGTAAGGTGAAAGCCATCATCTGCTTGGGTAAAGACAACAAACGTATACACGAAGCTTTCGAAGATGATGTGGAGGTGATTGTGAACACTTTCTCTGCAGAAGAAGCAGTGCAGGTGGCTTATCATTTAGCAAAAAAAGGCAGTACGGTGTTGTTGTCACCTGCTTGCGCAAGCTTTGATTTATTTAAAAGTTACGAAGACCGCGGCAATCAATTTAAGGCTGCCGTAAAAGAACTATAAAAAAGTAGAAAGTTAAACGTGGCAAATCCCTATTTGTCGGGATAAAAACTTAAATGGCTTAAGATGTCTTAGGTGTTAAAAATAAGAATAACAATCAGAGCGAAATCGCAAAACCTGTGAAATCAAACTGAAAAGAAGAAAAGTAAAAAACAAAGCTAAAATGACCTAAGGTGTCTTAGGTGGTAAAAATAAGAAGAACAATCAGAGCGAAATCGCAAAGTCTGTGAGAAATCAAACTGAAAAGTAAAAAACAAAGCTAAAATGACCTAGGGTGTCTTAGGTGGTTAAAAAAATAAGATAGACAATCAGGAGTATCATAAAATCTCTGAAATCAAATTAAAGAAAGTAAAATGTTTAACATCAACGCACTTTTAGAACGTACCAAAGGCGACCGTTGGATCTGGATCATTATCATCCTGCTGTCCATGGTTTCCATTATGGCGGTGTATAGTGCTACCGGAGCTATTGCCTATAAAAAAGGTGTTACGGTAGAAAAGTATCTGCTGTATAAACACGTGATTTTCGTGTTGCTAGGTATTGCCATGATTTACATTGCGCATTTGCTTGATTACAAATATTATGCGGGTATTTCCAAAATTTTAATGATTGTTACCTTACCGCTATTGCTATATACTTTGGTTTTCGGGCAATCATTAAATGATGCGTCACGTTGGGTGAAAATTCCAGTGATTAATTTGACGTTCCAAACTTCCGATTTAGCCAAATTAGCATTAATCACCTTTTTGGCTAGGATGTTGACCCGTAAGCAGGAAAATATCAAAGATGTAAGACGTGCCTTTTTACCAATCATGGGCTCGGTTTGCGTGGTGTTTATCCTCATTGCTTTAGCAAACTTATCTACGGCTTTAATGCTGTTTGGGGTAAGTATTTTGCTGTTGATTATTGGTCGTATCAGTATTAAGCAAATATTGACAGTTTGTGCGGGTGGTTTGGTGTTGTTGCTTTTTGTGGTGTTTTTAGGTCCACGTAGAGAAACATACAAATCACGTATCAACTCATTTTTACATCCAGAGTTACAGCACTCTGATAAGACATACCAGTCTGACCATGCTAAAATAGCTTTGGCTACTGGTGGTGTGCTAGGTAAGGGGCCTGGCAACAGTACAGAACGAAACTTCTTACCGCATCCATATTCCGATTTCATTTTTGCCATTATTATTGAGGAATATGGAACGGTAGGCGGTTTAGCCATTATTGTGCTTTACTTGGTGCTATTGTACCGGTGCGTCCGTATTGTAACCCGAAGTCCCAAAGCATTTGGAGCACTGTTGGCTGCAGGCTTAAGTTTTAGTTTAACTATTCAGGCTTTTGCAAATATGGCCGTGGCGGTGGGATTAGGGCCAGTAACAGGAGTGCCTTTGCCTTTGGTAAGTATGGGGGGTACCTCAATGATATTTACCAGTATTGCGTTTGGTATTATTCTGAGTGTTAGTAGAGATGTTGAGGAGAATGGAAGTGGAGTAAAAAAAGAAGATAAAGTGATTGTAGGTGAGATTCCTGCAATGGCTTAAAAGAATTAGCTGATGCGATGATTAGCTAATTTGAGAATTTATAAGAAAATAATGAGAATTAAGATAGAAGAACATTAGCTAATTAGCTAATCAACCAATTATCAAATTAACAACATGAATAATTTCCCAAAAATTATCATATCTGGTGGTGGCACAGGCGGGCACATTTTTCCCGCTGTTGCCATTGCTAATGCGCTAAAAGCAATTTCGCCGCAATGCGAAATCCTGTTTGTTGGTGCAGAAGGGCGCATGGAAATGGAGAAAGTTCCTGCGGCTGGATATAAAATTGTGGGACTAAATATTAGTGGTATTCAACGAGGTTCAATTTTAAAAAACCTTGGGTTGCCATTTAAGGTTATAGGTAGTGTGCGCAAATCGATGAAACTAATTGCCGATTTTAAACCCGATGCCGTAGTAGGTGTTGGTGGTTATGCATCTGGCCCTTTGCTTTACGCAGCATCTCTAAAGAAAATACCTTATTTGATACAGGAACAAAATTCTTATGCAGGAGTTACCAATAAGTTGCTTGGAAAAAAAGCATCTAAAATTTGTGTGGCTTTTGACGGAATGGAAGCATTCTTTCCGGCAGATAGGATTTTAAAGACTGGAAATCCCGTGAGAAAGAACATCGTGGAGATTGAAGGCCGCCGATATGCAGGTGCTGAATTGTTGAAGCTGGATCCGCTAAAGAAAACCATTTTGGTAACGGGTGGCAGCTTGGGAGCTGGAACTTTAAATAAAAGTATTGAAAAGCATTTGGCCGAAATCATTGCACAAGACGTGCAGGTGATTTGGCAAACAGGCAAGTTTTATTACAAAGGGATTGTGGAGCGCCTGGGATTAGACTATCATCCTAACGTTCGCATTCTGGAGTTTTTAAATCAGATGGATTTGGCTTATGCAGCGTCTGATGTGGTTATTTCGAGAGCTGGAGCAGGAACTATTGCAGAGCTATGCCTGATTAAAAAACCTGTGATTTTGGTGCCTTCGCCAAATGTAGCAGAAGATCACCAAACTAAAAATGCTTTGGCTTTGGTGAAAGAAAATGCAGCCATCTTAATTACAGATGCCTCTGCCGAAGATACGTTGGTGTCCCAAGCATTAAGCTTGTTGAATGATAAGGAAAAATCAGCGCAGCTGAGTGAGAATATAGGAAAAATGGCTTTTGCTAATGCCGATGAAGTGATAGCGAAAGAAGTGTTGAAATTAATAAAGTAGAAAGCTTAAAGCTAAAGGCGGAAAGCTTTAGATGAAAGATAAATAAAAAATGAACGAAGGAAGGTCAGGCTTTAAGCTTTAGGCTTTTCACTTTCAGCTTGAAAAAATGGAATTGTCAAACATCAATAGGGTTTATTTTGTAGGCATAGGAGGTATAGGCATGAGTGCCCTTGCCCGCTATTTCGCAAAACGTGGCTGTGTAGTTTGTGGCTATGATAAAACTCGTACTGCTTTGACGGCCCAACTGGAGCAAGAAGGAATTTTGATTTCGTTTGTGGATGAAGAAGAAATGATTCCGGTTGCTTTTAGGGAGAAATATGATGATACCTTAATTGTGTATACACCAGCTATTCCTAAAGATTCGAATATCCTTAACTTTTTTCAGGCTAAAGGCTTTGACCTGAGAAAACGCTCCCAAGTACTGGGAATTATCAGTGAAGGGATGTACTGTATTGGAGTTGCGGGCACTCACGGAAAAACCACCACTTCATCAATGGTGGCACACCTGCTTACTGATACAGGTTTTGGTTGTACGGCATTTTTGGGTGGAATTACCACTAACTATAACAGCAATGTGCTTTATGGTAAAAACAATGTAGTAGTGGTAGAGGCTGATGAGTACGATAGGTCATTTTTGACTTTGCATCCAGATGTAGCGGTAATCACTTCTATGGATGCTGACCATTTAGATATTTATGGAGATGAAAGCCATTTGCACGAATCCTTCAATTTATTTGCAGGGCAGTTAAAAGAAAATGGTCGTTTGTTTATTAAAGATGGTTTGCCTATCGCTGGAATTACGTACAGCGCCACAGGAAATTCGGCAATTAATGCTAAAAATATAAGGGTAGAAGAAGGTTGTTTCGTCTTCGATTTTGAAGATGGTTATACCACCATTAAGGACTTGAAGTTGGCCATGCCTGGGAAGCATAATGTAGAGAATGCTACGGCGGCTATTGGAGTAGCTTTAAGTTTGGGCATTCCCCCTAAAAGTGTGAAAAAAGCAATGGCAAGCTTTAAAGGGGTTAAGCGTAGGTTCGAAACCATCGTAAAAACCAATGAGCATATTTATATAGATGATTATGCACATCACCCCGAAGAACTTAGGGCTTGTTTTGATGCTGTAAGACAATTGCATCCCGGTAAAAATCTGACGGTAATTTTTCAACCGCATTTGTTTACCCGTACACGTGATTTTGCAGACCAGTTTGCGAAAGTACTGTCGACCGCTGATGATATCGTTTTGCTAGAGATATATCCAGCTAGAGAATTGCCAATTGAAGGGGTGACCTCTCAAATGTTATTGGATAAAATAACCAATGAACATAAGCAGGTTTGTGCCAAAGAAAACGTAGTAGCGCTAATTAAAGATAAAAAACCAGAGCTAGTTTTAACCGTTGGTGCTGGAGATATAGATACCATTATTGAACCATTAAAAAATACTTTAACCCATGCTTAAAAGGATAAACTGGAAAGCGGTATTTAAAGGGTTTGCCTGGCTGGTTTGCTTGGCAGGTGTGGTGGTATTGATGAGTTTTATCGAAGTGAAAAAGCAATCGGTAAAATGCGCCAAAATTGAAATACTAATTCCCGGAGCGGACAACTTTATTGAGATTGAAGAAATTGATGCCATTTTGAAACAGAACCAAGGCGATTTAATTGGTCGGAACTTGGAAGGTATCAATCTTCATGAGATAGAAAAAAGTATTGCAGCAAACCCTTACATAGGTTTTGTAAAGGTGTATGCAGATATGAACGGAACGGTTTATGTAGAGGTGAGACAACGTCAGCCAGTATTAAGGATTTTAAATGCAGGCGGGCAAGATTATTACGTAGATAGCGACGGATTGAAAATGCCAGTGTCGCCAAACTTTACGGCGAATGTATTGGTAGCTACAGGGAATATTTTGGAAGGGTTTAATGGAAGGGTAGATACCCTGATGACTGCCAATGCGAAGGATTTGTATAAAGCAGCATTGTTTATCAAACAAGATACGCTTTGGGATGCACAAGTGGAGCAACTGTATATCAATGATAAAAATGATATAGAAATGGTGCCTAGAGTGGGAAATCAAAGGATTGTACTTGGCAGCGCTAAAGATATAGAAGTAAAGATGGCCAATTTGTTAGCCTTTTACAAACAAGCCATGCCAAAAGTAGGTTGGAATGCCTATCGCACCATTAACCTAAAATATGTTAACCAAATTGTTTGTGAGAAGAGGGATTCAACGAGTATCAAAAAGCTAGAGAAACCACTGATTCCAGATTCGGTAACGAGACAAAGGCAAGTGATTGATAATGTAGTGAAGACAACCATACAAGAAGAGATTAATAAAGCAACACAGATAAGTACGGAGGAAAAGAAGAAAGAAGAGAAAAAGGAGAAAGTCGCACCAGTCCCAGCGAAAACAGATGCTAAGAAAGCAGAGAGTACTACAGATAAAAATAAAGCTTCGAAAAGTGTAGAGAAGAAGGACAGCGAGAAAAAGGCTACAACGGCAAAAACAGAGCAGAAGCAAACAACAAATAAAGAAAAACCAGCTACCAAAGAAAAGCAGGTGACAAAAACAAACAGATAATATCAAACTCAACAAATAAATATAATGGTTATGGGCAAAGAGAAAACTACCATTCAATCTCCAATCGTAGTAGGATTAGACATTGGTACTACCAAGATCTGCGTAATTGTGGGCCGCAGAACTAATCATGGTAAAATAGAAGTTTTGGGCATTGGCAAAGCCGAATCAGCGGGTGTTACCCGTGGAGTGGTGTCCAACATCCAAAAAACCGTACAGGGCATTAATGCAGCTGTTGAACTGTCGAGTGCACAATCAAACGTCGAAATTAGAGTAGTAAACGTGGGTATTGCAGGGCAGCACATCAAGAGTTTGCAGCATCGAGGTATTCTAACCCGTAGAGAGTTGAACAATGAAATCAGCAAGAAGGATATCGAAAAGTTAATTGACGATATGTTCAAGTTGGTGATGCCTCCAGGGGAAGAAATTATTCATGTATTGCCGCAGGAATTTACCATCGAC